>Ga0123354_10015183_pt1 | contig 12015 bp, 8 predicted proteins | sample TergutLab28metaG_2_FD_97872 | JGI IMG/M metagenome (GOLD analysis project Ga0123354, IMG submission 97872) | Labiotermes labralis P4 segment gut microbial communities from Petit-Saut dam, French Guiana - Lab288 P4 | ecosystem: Host-associated > Arthropoda: Insects > Digestive system > Gut ... | reverse complement strand
GGTGAAAAGGGGGGTGGGGGCCGGCCCCCCCCGAGACCACAAAAGCCGGGGGAGAAAGGTTAGAGGGGCCTCCTTTGGCCGTTGGGGGTCCCCCCCCCGAAATTGACAACACCTTGTTGGGGGGGGGGGGGGGAGACGACGACGACGACAATAATTACGCTGAAAATATTGCACACAATCGTACAAAATATATTTGTGCACTCCTAGTATAGGCGTACTTTATTATTAATTACAAACTTTCGCTGGGTTCTGAATGTTGTATTCTTTCTTTTGGGTGATTCCCCGACGTCTACCGACGTTTGGGAACACTTCTGGTCCATCGCCGTAGGTGATGTACCTATGAAGATGGAGAGTGCTCCGAAACGCCGGCACAAAATTCAGACTCCGGGGAATCACCCAAAAGAAAGAAAACACCAGTATATTTACTGCATTTTAAATAATTTCCTTACTGAATAAAATGTAATATGTAAAGCAGTTCAGTTACGACACAAATATATATTTCTAAACGTAAGTACATGGTATCCAAATTTTATATAATGGAACCCCCCCACCACTTACCTTAACTCTGTGCGCGGACGCAAGTATAAGGAACACCTTGATAAGTTTTCCATTTACGAATTTTAATTGGCATGCATCACTTTGTGTACTCAAGTCTTATACTGAAATCTTTACGCCAAAGTGCTTGGGAAGCACCGCTGCAGAGCTCTGAACGATCGGATGACAGCAAATAAGAAACAGAAGAGAATGCGAAGCCGCAACCCCGTCAGAGGTAATATCTCAGCACTTTGAAGGTACTGGGGAAAACCACGAAATAATGCTAGCATATCGCATGTTCCTGCCGCAATTCGACAGTGGCAACTCACAAATGCCAGAAATGTTGCCAACTTAACAGCTTTTTTTTTTTTAAACTCTGAACCCATTTCGCGAAAAGTGAAATTCGATGTCATATGCACTTACTCTACAAGAATTGCTGTGCTTAAATACGCCCTACGCCAAGAAGACGACGAGGGATTAACCTACACTGAACCATTATGCACCGACATTAAATTCGTCACAGAACGTTTGGAGCGCAAGTCCACACTAGATTTCATCGAAATTCGTTCGGAAGTTTCCAACACCAAACATGCTCTCCGACAGCAGGCCTTCCCAGTGGAACTGAGGTACATGTTTTGTTTTCTCGCAGATGAATTAAAGGAATCCTGAACACCGTAGTGGCTAGGCTACCAGCTGGACGGCCCGGAGTTCGACTGCCCGCCGAAGCGAGGGGTTCCCCTCTTCTCAAAAGCGTCCAGATCGGCTCCGGGGCCCACTCCGCCTTGTGTTCAATCGGTACAGGGGGCTCCTACGGGGGTAAAACGGCACGAGCCTTAGGCTGACCACTTACGTCAACGTAGTGGGGAGGTTAAGAATAAGTGCAGCTATACCTCCGCGCCCCTTATATGCCTCTAGGGAGTGTGCACAGAAATTGCGAAAAGCGAGTATTAACTTCGTCATGTCAGTCCGCACTGAACAACTCGGCTCCCACGGCACGGATTTTCATGAAATTTTATGCTTGAGAATTGTTTGAAAATCAAATTGTATTACAATCTGACAAGAATAACAAGGTACTTTAGATGAAGACCAATGTATATTTATGATTATATCTCGGTGTATCCTTCTTAGAACGAGAACAGTTTCATACAAAAGCTGTAGAGAATTAACGAAAATCGTGCCGTTCATTAGATAATGTGGACAAATATGGTAGGGCCACAGACGACAATAAGGCGCATGCGCTCTCAGTGCCGGATAACTAGGGCAAAAACACACAAGCACACTTAGAATATTTCATATTTCTCGCATTTGCGAGGCAGCAATGCTTATACGGGCGCGCCTCTGTGTTAGGTCTGCGTTACAAACGTACATGCCCGTCTTCTTTAGTTTAATCAGCAATCAGTCGAACAATACAGACGGCGATATGAAGATTCAGGGCGGCATTCCTGTTACGCATTCGAGGTCCTGAGTTCAAATCCGGTCCTAAGACCAGCCATCCTGAGGCCCTTCGTCAGCCACTCCAATCACATGCGGCACAGTGCTTCAAAATAAGCTATGGTCGCTGCATTCCGCAACATTTCAAATTCCGTGCTCACTAATCACCCCACGCCACTTCGTCTGGGCTGACGTCCTTATTAACACATGCTGGAGTGATAGTGCTGTCATCTCGGCTCCGATGTTTATCTCGCTCCACTCGCGCAATTTGTGTGCCTCAGTGTCCTGGAGTGGGGTCACATACATAGCACAAGGATTATGGAGGTAAACTCCAAGGAGCAGAAATCTTTCTTGAAGAAAGTAAAGCTGACCCTGTTCACAGGGCCTACAGAGGGAGCAGAGCTATTGCTCTACTCATTCGTAACAACGGTAACAGGAGGAGGCGAGCGGTCAACAAGAAACCCCGGCCGCTTTACGTCCGGGAACCCCGCTTAACTGGTGCTCACTGAATAATAGGCTGAGGAAAGGGGGCGCCACTGTCGGTCTGGACGTTTTGGACGGAAGTATCTTGCCAATGCGCAGATTCAAACCCCGGACAATCCAGCCCCTAACCGTCACGACACTAAATGAGTTACCGGCTCCTACCGAAGGACTGTTACAGTTCAAACTAGCCCCTCCCTTGCCCGTATCCTGCGCCAGATGAATCCAGTACACGCGCTCCCACCCTATTTCGTTACGATTAATTTTAACACCCTTCCATCTACGCCCGACTCTTCCAAATATCCTCTTTACTACAGATTTAGTCATTAAAATCCGGTACATAAACGTGGTGCCGGTCCCAGTGGCCGCGCGGTCTAAGGCGTAGGTCTGCGGCCGCTCGCCTCCTGAGATTGTGGGTTCGAATCCCACCGGGGGCATGAATGTTTGTATGTTGTGAGTGTTGCGTGACGCCGGTAGAGGTCTCTTCGACGAGTTGATCACTCGTCCAGAGGAGTCCTACCGACTGTCGTGCGTCGTCGTGTGTGATCTAGAAACCTCGTGAATGAGAAGGCCGTGGACCACTGTGGGCTGTCGCGCCATAAACATACATACATATATACATACATACACACGCGTGGTTCTTTCAACAGCAGGGGTCACTTTCCTGAACAACACCGCGGCTGGCGAGGTCTTCAGGAGACGCTCGAGATTCGGGAAACCCCCGTCACTGGCGACTTTGAGCAAACTAAGTCGCCTTTTCATTCACTAAAACACCAAATGTGTTACATGTATAAAATAAATTTTGACACATGTACAAAGGTATGAAGTCCATAGTTTTTGTACCATGCCACACAAGCATACAGAAGCAGCAAATAATGGCTCCAAGTTTTAACCTCGGTCCGATAGGGAGATCAGCTTAACGCTCTGTCCTCTCTACACCCGACGAAAAAGCGCCCCCCTCTCCGCCCACCGACAGTAGCCAATGAGTGCTAGGCTTCGCGGGCCCCAGAGTTTCTCTCTACGCTTCAAAGAAAAATACAAATCTCTTGCCTCGGTCTTCTAGCCTGTAGCCCTGCATCTAATGAACCTCCCCCCCCCGGCTTCCTATAACCTGCAGGAACTGTCACGTAATGACACAAGGCAATAGGACCTAGGAGCTATAAAAATTAGTTTTGAATATCACTGTAGTCCAACCCGCTGAAAAATACGTGTCTGCTGGTGCGATCACTCCTTGCGTGTGATACATACCTTAGAAACCTCGGGATACTTACTTCCTTACACCCTGGAGTACAGTCCTTCTGGACAGGCTAACCGGTCCTCAGTTACTGAAGAAATTCCCCCCCATTTTATGGAACCCGAAGGTTTACTACCACATTCACAAGCGCCCAACACTGTCACCATCCTGAGCCCAATCGATCCAGTCCATGCCCCCACATCCCACTACCTAAAGATCAATGTTAACATTAGCCTCACGGGATACATGGGGGAAAACGGACACAAGCTGATACCTGCGGACGGTGAGGGAAAGCTGTACATTATACGGGGAGAACGTCTTACAAGTTCGACAGCATATTTATATCGCAGCGTTTCCGTCATCAGCTTGTCCCTTGAACGTCACGTCAAGGTACGCTGATTACACGATACGGGAAAGTTCTAATTGGGTGGCTGAGCGCGGCTAGATTTCAAAACACGAACCACGTGATCAAGTCACATAGCAGTTGGTTTCCCCTTCATGTCCTGGCCGCGGTGAAGGACACAGCAGCACCGACCTTACTTCTTTACTCGACGAAGCTAAACGAAAGCGTGGTAGAAGTGGCAACGTCCGCAAAGGCAACCAACAGGATAAGGGCAGGTGAAGGAACCAACGTCCTTCTACGTGTGTCCCCTTGCTGCAGCTAGCTTGGTGGCATCAGCAGTCATAATTACGGATTCGTAAGGCATGCACCTGTGTCGCATTCACACCAGAACCAGCACGCCTTATTCCATCCTCTCGCCCGTTCTGGAATGCCGAGTCATTTAATGACGCCCCTTAGAGTGCCCAACAGACTGGTACAGGAAAACCCATAGATATTCAAGGAATGTCACGTGGCTACGCCTGAGCGTGTGAGACTGCGATGTACGAAGAAAGGCGTGGCATGGCGTTAGAATGGCACGGACAGTACAGAGGGATATTAAGAGAACAGAGAATGGCGTCAATGTGATTCATGAATAAAACTTGTTCCTACCTCACAGAGAACACATTCCATGCTCATTAGAAGGACCAATCGGTTAACACCTCGCGAATATAACATATTGTGAGAATCGCACCAAATACATCGAGCAAGCAAAATGAACAAGTACCTTAGAGCTGCAAAAGGTGGCATGAAAAAGTTACCGCTACGACTGGGTAGCACGAATTTTCTAAAAATCCAGAAGCCGCCAGATGGGTGCCACGAAGTAAGTTCCGCACCGAGGACCCACGTGTTACGAGCGATTGTACAGTGATTTGTGCACCCCTTTGCTATGCTTTAAAAGATTACATTGAAGAGGAAAATAAGGAAACGGGAGCTTTCATCAAAGTTTTAGAGTTTCCACCCAGTAGAAGCCACTGTTACGCAATTTATCCCGTACTGACCCCGTTCAACTCTTCCGCCCTAACTCAGCCAAATTTTGCGGCCATTCCTCCCCGAACCTAGGATAGCTCAGTCCACATGATTACGGACTGGATGGCCGAGGAAACCCGGCACAAGATAAAATGTATATTCTATTTCGAAACGTTCGTATCAGCTCTTGTGGCTCAGCAGCCTTCCTGTTCAGTTGAAGGGACGTTTTCCTTGGAAGGTAGTGTGGCCGGGGCGCAAAGCTAGCCGTTCAACTCTACGAAGTTTTAAGCATATGCCCTCACGGCATGCACAAGAACGTTTTACATTCACGTAGTACTCAAAAGTCCCATACGCGCCAAGGTACAAGATCATTTAATCCTTCATCTGTTGACCGATATAATATTTTGTGACGTGCACGGATTTGTGCAGGTCCGCACTGCGCAACTAGCTCCACTTGCTCAACTGTGTTCTGGAACGCATACCAAATAATGTACTAACTAACGACTATATTCACGTTGCAACTCCAATGCTGACTGACAAATTACGCGGCAGAGCGCGGCGCCAGCTGACGACCGGACGTATAATCTTGTGGTCAGTAGAGTTGCTAAACTGTGGAAGCTGAATGACCCAATTCAAGGTTATAACTTCAGACCCGTACAGAGCGAGGAATGGGAAAGCAAATCAGCATTTAAACTTGCGCAAACTTTGTACTATTTCAGCATTCATACAATGTCTAGAAAGCTATGGATATTAAATTAGTAAGCACAATTTCATTTATACACACACACGCACGCCGATGATTAACCGCCTAACACAACACTTGTTAAAAAATTCACGATCATCTACATGTTTCGGTAATGTTAAGTCATCTCTATATGAGATATCTCAGGTTGGAAGAATATCACGTGAACAGTTGCGCATTATTGTTTTACACAGTTGTTGTATACAGGCCGATACCAGTGGCCGCGAGGTCTAACGCATGGGTCTGCGGCCGCTCGCTTGCTGGGATCGTGGGTTCGTATCCCGTCGGAGGCATGGATGTCTACTGTGAGTGTTGTGTGTTGTCAGGTCTCGGCAACAAGCTGATCACTCGCCCAGAGATGTCCTACCGAGTGTGGTGCGTCTGTGATCGTGAAGCCTCGATAATGAGGCCGTGACCCTATAGGGGCGGTCAAGCCATAAAAAGACCTAGAATGGGCTTAACATAGCCGGAACTTGTAGCTGTTACTGGATTCTGACAAATAAATGCTGCGTAAGACGGTTAATTGGTTGTATGTACAAAATCCCGATAATTAAGACGGAGTTACTAATCTAATCAAGACATTTTCCCGCATTTTACGGAAACCGAAGATACATCACCGTGATCACATAAGCCCACCATATGTCCCTATCCTGAGCCATATCAACCCAATCCACGCCCCCATCCCGTTTCCTGAAAATACATTTCAATATTATCCTTCCTTCTACGCTTACGTCTTCCATGGGGTCTCAGGTTTCCTTACCAAAAGTGTGTATGTACCTCCCCTCTGTACCTGCCACATGCCCCGCCCATCACCGTTGCCCCTTCTCTATTACACACAACCACCATCGGCCTATGTTCCTCTCTCATTGACAGGGCAAGTTTCACAGCCACAGAAAATGAACAGGCAAAATATCACGTTGCTATATTTCTGTTACGTACTACATTACTGACCTGTACAGGGGCAAGTTTTTATCCGAGTACTTCGGTCTTCCCCTATCAGTGTCACTCCACCACTGCTACATATTCATTCATCCATCAATGATGCTACAGAATGACAAGAATTGACAGCATTGTTAAACAAGACATAACCAAACAGAAAGTTTTCTGCATTGAAGAGAATAGTAAAGTTGTGCCTGTGTACGCCACGAAGGCATATGGAGCTTAAAGCTCCGGCCGTTTTACAGTACAGAAAACATCTCTAGCTTCTGCAGAAAATTCGCATTCATGGCGTGCGTAACGACAACTGACCTGTTCAACATTCTAGTGCATTCTACAGCGGAGTCAACCTTTGAAATCCGAAAGAACTCGAAGATGGAGCAAATCGCTTTACGATAATGCCTAAGGGCATGTTATTTATCACGATGTAACTGAATATCAAGACCGAGCCACAATGTAACCCCTGTAAGTGTAGGAACTGGCAACTAGCTGGGCATGACCGTCTTTCAACCACGTTAATATCAAAACAACAACCAAGCTTGCAGCTATTCAAAAAATAAATGCAGCTCGAGGGAAGATGAATTGTTGCAGCCTCCCATAAGATGAAGAGTAACGATCGGTAGTCGCCTTTCGTCGCATGGCTGAATGACGTCACCAGACGCCACTGCCAAACACACATGGATCGATTGTACGAGGCAGTCTCTTCCCACAAACGTACACAACCGTCGGCGAGACATGACGTCACAACGAGTTGTCTCATCCAACCAATCGCGCCGCGACGGCGAATGCGAACATATCTGGGAACCACGCCTAACCCCTACAAATAGTTCCGCATCTTACCGCTCTCAGCGCCACGTTACCCATACCCCTGCAAAATAAAGTATGTAAGTTACAATGACACAACTGCAACGAACGGAGAAAACATGTAGATATGACGAAATGTGCTTTAAATATACTTCCAGAAGACAGATGTTCAAACAAGTGAAAAGCGTCGCAAAGAACGTAATACAACACGCCAGCTGAATCATGTAACCCGCAAACACGTTGACTTATTTCTCCGGTATTTTTGTGACATCACGTGCAAGTCTGTTGCGCTGCTAACCCGTCACTCAGCACCTTCGACCAACACAGACTGGATTCTGTGAAATTTCGTGCGAACTACACACAAGTGAAAAATAATCCCAAGGCCTTAACTTCTTTTAACCGCACAGCCAGCACATGGCGGCCGGGATAGCTCAGTGGGTGCAGCAACTCGCCACGGGCTAGACGGTCCGGATATCGAAACCTGGTTACAGCGAGTCCGTGCCGTACAGACCGGCCCTGGAGCCCACCCAGCCTCTTGTACCAATGGGTACCGCGTCACACCCGGCGGTAAAAATGCCGGGGCGTGGTGTTATTACCCACTTCCTTCCAGTGCCGAGATGCGAATGGGTTGGAGTACACCTCCGCCTCCCATCTGTGCCCTGGCACTGCTGTTAAAATCTGGAGAGGCCACACAAAATTTGGTCCGTATGTTAATGAGACAGACACTGTTAAAATTATAGCGCAGCGTTTTCTAACTCCATCTTATCCGTAAGTCGCTACTAACCGGCAACTAAAGCATTCATCGCCAATTGTGTTCAAGGATTTATTTGTGTTGTGATACATGAGGTTCACCCAACGCTGAATGTTAACAGTAGCCCTCCTGGTATATGACGCCGTGCAGTCTGATACATCGGAACTTACGTTTCAAAGGAAATTTCTACATCCGTCTTCAGGGTATTACCGCCTGCCCAACAGTGGACCCTATCCTGAGAGACTAAAATCCAACGTACCTCATGCCCTATTCGTTTAAGAATGATAGAAAAAGTATCCAAAAAACCTATGCCTATGCCTTACTTAAGAGTTTTCCGACTAATATACCGTATACATTTTCTCGTATGTCTCTTGCATGCTACGTTCCTAAGCCGTCACCCGTCTCCATTCGCTTATCCTGAAAGGGTACAATTTACGAGGCCTGTCATATGCGGTGTTACGTCACAAAAGTCAGTGCACTGTCGTCCCGCCTGTTTCGTTCGTTACGGGGCCCACAAATTGCAAAGCAAAGCCGTAGTACATCCCACGCAAGACCGTGACACATGGCTGACGTGAATAAAAGCGGACACGTCCGTACTGACATGCAGGTGACTGGTTCATTCACAACGCCGGATTTGACAGGATGAGACGACGTGTTCACAGCTAAACAGGGGCATGCGCCGTCAATTCTGGGCACAACAAAGTAATCAGACGTACGGGAATATCAGATTACCGTCTAAGAGATCACAGCGGCGACCAGGGCAGCTCGGTCGGTTTGGTGACTAGGTAATGGGGTGAACGACCAAGGCATGGTGGTTCGATTCCCGGCATGGGGAATTTTTCTTCCCTTCGAGGAGTCTAGACAGACGCTGCGGACCGCCCAGTTCCCATTCAATTGCTACCCCACTCCATCTACTGCCTCCCTCTGCCGCTAGTCTTTGTCTCTGAATATCTTTGCACGAGCAACTCCTGTGTGCCTGAGGTGAACACCAGGCGTGGCGATCAACAGGCTGCCGAGTGCAGGAACTTTCCGCATTAAAACAGGCCCGGAAATCGGCTATCGTCACTGAGCTTTCTCGGTTTTCCTCCGTCACACCGGGCGAATTACTGAGCAGTATTTGGAACTCGTCCACAGCCGCTTCATACCACATCCAGTCCAATTCATCAGTCATTACTCATCTCACAATTCGACGCTATACAGCCTGAACTACCGACGGCGCCGTTACAAAACAATTATATTGCGCACGACGTTTCGGTAGTTACCTATAATCCCGTCTAAAGGAGATGATTATACATCCCTGTACGCTGATCTTGTGCTTAGCTTACTACTATACTATTCAACAAGATAGGCAATGCACGTAGAACGCAACAATAAGGCGCGTTCGTGCAATCGTTGTTGCAGTGGAAAAACAGTTACCCACATTCTGAGAAAGTACATATGCTGCTGCTGCTGCTGCTACTACTACTACTAGAATATTAATGCTCTTCACAGTACGTTTATTGCATGATATTTTATTAGAATCCAACCAAATACAATGATCAGTTTCTCTACATACCTTATTACTTGGACTGCTGTACGTCCAAAATGTTGCGGCTATTACTAAACCATCATCACGGAGATACCGCTCTCAAACACAATTATATATATTCGATATTGTTGCATACACTGCAATTGTTTATTTATACTTCTGATCGGCCTGTATTTATAAGTATGTTGTTGTTATTCTGATCTTTGTTACAGGGGGTATATTAAGGGCACAACAATACGTCCAGTTTTCTTTGTTTTTAGAAACTAAATTTTAACTGTTTTCAGTTATATATAAGCTGACTTTTGTGACCATATGGAGAGTTTGAGACATTTATTATAACACCGAGAGGTTCCACCTTCACAGTTTGGGAGTTAATCGTATTCTTAACACTCTTGTAAAGCTACCCTGATGACGATTGCAAAAGCGATCGAAACATGTTGGTAATTAATAGTATCTGATACAACATATTGTATACACCTGCATTTGTTGGTTTTAATACGTAAGATTTTTATTCCTTAATGCAAGGATATGGAATATATTAACAAATTAATTTCCACTGCCATAAGAAACGCAGGGCATGCACGACAAGGCGATGTTAAATGGTACTGATCCAGACAAAACTCAGTGTCTTATGTTTATTGGACCGTGCATCATTGTGATAGTTCAAGAATAAAAGGCCAACTTTGCTATATTTTATTTCACTTCTTATGTGCTCAACATGTTTCGGACATTAATATATCCATCATCAGGAGCTTGCGACTGTGCTGCTGAATTACCACATTGGTCGTTTTGTTCTTGGTTCGATGTGTGTTGGAGTGGTATCCGTGTTGCAGGCTTCAGTCTGCAACACGGATACCACACAAGAAGTGAAATAAAATATAGCAAATTTGGTCTTTTATTCTTCAACTAAAACTCTGTATATTTCAGTACAAATTTATTACGTCACGTCTACTCAACCGTTGCTAAGTACTCCTTTTTTTCGTAAGCCCTGCCCTGTAAAAAAAAGGACAGCACTTTACTCATATTTACACTGCAGTTTGGCTGACTTCTGTTAATTTAGCAAAGCATCTGCGTTCCTCTCACGGCGTACAACGTTGAAGGTACGGAGATCGGTTCAATGACCCAATCGTCTGTAATGAGCGTTTTACAATAATATTTATATCCGACTCTTTATTTATTTTGGCAAAGAGTCCGCATCATTTTTAAAGGTCTACAGGACCAGAGACTTCTGTCTGCAGACCGCGCTCTCCCTGCGACCGCTCAGAACATCGCTGCTATTTTGCCAAGCTGCAAACAAATTTCACACCTTTAAAAGGTGCCAAAATATGGAGATAAAGAAAGCAGGGAAAAACCACACCACGGGCCTGCACAGCATTGCGCAGTCTTCCTTACATCTCTACACCGCGCACAGCAGCTTTATCGCACAGAAGGCCTGCATCCGCCGAGTAATGCTTCACAACCGTGGTGCTCAGGACAGCGATGAAAGAAACGCACTGCAACTCCACCCTCCTGTAAAGTCACCCAGCACGGATACAGTAACTGGCGTTAACTGTGTAGATTACAGGTACTTTAGCATCTAGTGTGAGTCAAAGAACTGCGAAGTGCAAGGACAGGCCCGAGGGGCCAAACCATGATGAACACAGTGGGTGCAGCGGCTACCAGCGCGGGTGCATATATGAAGATACGTTTATATATGTATATAATGCTGCAGTATTCATATACTGTGTGTATGTATATGTGTATATATATATATATATATATATACACACATGCATAAATATAAAAAGTGCCTTTGTCAGGACCACAATATCAGCACTTTAATTACATAATGCACTATAAACACTGCACTAACCATCTTACACACACACGTATATATACATACATACATATACATACACACGTTTGAAAATGAGTTATTGCCACCTACAACTGTTCAACAGAGGCAACACGTGGATGCTGTAGGGTGTAGCGCGTTTTTTAGCGGGCTGATCAGCATGTATGTCTTTGATATTTTGCATATTCTTAGTAGGTGTATCCAGATTTGTAGTTGGCGCACTGCAGTGGGTCTGGCAATTGATCAAACAAAAAAAAAAAAAAAAAACAGCCGAGTTGTCTGCCTGTAGGATTTAAAAAAAAACGATACAAATGGGGTCTGCGGCAAAAAAACTCCCCTCCACTTCGAATACTTTACTGATAAAAATCCCAAAAAGTGATGAAAAACAAGATT
>Ga0123354_10015182_pt1 | contig 12015 bp, 9 predicted proteins | sample TergutLab28metaG_2_FD_97872 | JGI IMG/M metagenome (GOLD analysis project Ga0123354, IMG submission 97872) | Labiotermes labralis P4 segment gut microbial communities from Petit-Saut dam, French Guiana - Lab288 P4 | ecosystem: Host-associated > Arthropoda: Insects > Digestive system > Gut ... | reverse complement strand
TTTAGCTCCTCATTATGCAATCTTCTCCATTCCCCTGTTAGCTCGTCCCTCCTAGGTCCAAATATTCTCCTCAACACCATGTTCTCAAACACCCTCAGCTTCCTTTCCTCCCACAATGTCAACGACCAAGTTTCACACCCATACAAAACAACAGACAAAATTTTACTTTCATATGCTATGCTTATAATAAAACCAACTAGATGCACTAATTCCTCAAATTTATTTTTGGAATAAAATAATAATCCTGCTTGCAAGCTGTCAGCAAACCTGGCATGTAAACACAGAATTATAATATATTGGCAAAAACATATCGCATTTTCTGGAATATATTACTATTTTAACTTTTTATATAACATATAATTTTAACTACAACATGCTTTACAATTTAACTACAGTGTACACGTATATACACTATACACTGCTCTTATGTTCTAGTGAAAGCAGTCGATGGTGATCGAGGTATCAACAATCGTATTACTTACAGCATTACACAGGGATCTCAGGGATGCTTCGACATAGACGTTAACACTGGAGTTGTCTATACGCTTAAGAGGCTGGACAGGGAAAGCCCACATAACAGCAATGGTGCTTACATCCTTGAAATTATGGTATGAACATGTGGTGTTTATTGATGTCTGAATGCACTTACGGCACTTGGTGCTCTGTACCCAGGACAATGGGGAACCAGGAGTGTGTAGACAGTTCTGTCACTAGGCTATGAGCTGGATGACCTTGGGTTCGATTTCCAGAAGGGGGAAGCAGCTTTATCTCTTTTCCTAAGTGTCCAGCTCAGCTACAGGGCCCACCCATTCTCCCATTCATGGAGTACTGGGTGTAAAACTACCACCACATGAAGCTGACCATTCACCTTCACCCAGTGCTGAGGCTAAGAATAGGTGGAGATATAACTGCTCCCCATGTATGCCTTCATGGCACATACAGGGACAGTTTGATATATATTTTTTTTTTTATTTTATCCAGGATAGTAAATAGAAACAGTATTCATATTGAGATTAGTGATACATTTTTTAATATTTTATGAACTTCTGCAACATAATTACACATTGCATGTGATACAGTGTTTGAACATGAAGGCAGACATGAATTGCATGTGGCTAAGCACATTAACATAAATAACAGTTCACAGATTTTCTTATGTAAACATATATACTGACAAAGAGCTTGGGATTCAAAGAAACTCTACATTTTTTTAGTATATAACAGTCGACGTTTTCTGTATTGTGAATAGAAAAAGATGTGTAAGTGGTTGAATTTCAGTTGAAAGTTTAAGGATGCTTTACATCTGAGGAGAATTCTTTGAAATTTGGAGGGCATGGAATCAAGTTAAGAAATGGCAAAATTCTTATAACTGATTTACCATCTCAGTTCAGTACATATGTCTCATCTCTGTCAGTCTGTCACAACACAGAAGTTATAGGAGAAATATAATGGAACAAATAGTAAGAAGAGTATGGGTATATAACAGACTGATATATTATTTTTTTTTGTTGGTGCTTATTCATTTATTTTATCTATTGCCAATTTTAACTCAAACTATATAGGGTAGGGCTGGAAATAACATGAAAATGACTGTGAGCTGTTTAGAAACAGTAACAGGGCAACTCCCTGGAGGAGCTAAGAAACACCACACAAAAGTCTGTGTGGGTGATTGTTGCTCTAGACAAGATTCAAACGGGGCCAACTTGCATGGTACTACTACTACTGCTGCTGCTGCTACTACTACTACCACTACTACTACTACTACTACTACTACTACTACTGCTACTGCTACTACTACCACCACCAGAACCAACACCAATGCCAACACTACTACTACTACTACTACCACCACCACCACCACCAACACTACTACCATGACTACTACTAATACTACCACCACCACCACCAACACTACTACCATGACTACCACTACTTATACTAATACTACTACCAGAACCACCACCACCACCACCAATTCCAACACTACTACTACCACCACTGCCACCAACAATACTACTATTACTACTACTACTACTATCACCATTACTACCATCACCACCACCAACACTACTATACACTATTATTATTACTACCACCACCAACACCAACACCACCACCACCACCACCACCACCACCACCAACATTACTACTACTGCTACCACCACCACTAACACTACTATTACTACAACTGCTGCTGCTATTGCTACTGCTACCACTATTGGTACTACTACTAGTAATACTGTTCATGGCATTTTATTATTGATTCTTTTGTGCACTACTACTATTGTTTCTTATTGTTATGGTTTTTTATTCTTGCTACTACTATTACTACTAGCACTTTACAATTATTCTGTGTTTACTGCTGCTACTACTAACATGACCACCACTACTACTACTGTAATTTATTATCACATCAAAAGTTTGGTTTTTTTTTTTTTGCTGCTGCTACTGCCCCTTATCTTTCCAGGCTACAGAAGAGTCCAAAGCTGTTTCTCCACCTCCAATTGTGAAGACAGAAGTGACTGTCATCATAACGGATGTCAATGATGAAATCCCAACATTTCGCAGTGACTCGTACCTCGCTGAAGTCAATGAAAATGCTCAGGCCAACACACCAATCACATTTCTTAACAATGCAGTACCTGAAGTGTTCGACCATGATCAGGTAGGTAATGGTTTCACACAGCACTGTAACATCACTTCTTGCTTTTATTCAGGTCCCTATAAGTTATAACATTAATATGAAAGTACTCATGCTACGTGAGCTAGTACCTCTGTGCTTTACTGAGATAAACTGACACTACTAATGTATTCAGATCATAGAAAGGTGTTTCTGTGATGGAAGTATCTTGTGGCACACTGACTGATAACATCTCTTTGTCCTAGGGAAACATTCATTTTGGCAGTGGCAAATCCTGATCCAAGGATAGGCTTGGCGAAATGGTACAAAGCCACGCTGTGTACCCTCCATTCAACCTAACCTCTGGATTAGGATTTGACACGATATTTTGGGGCCGTAATAATTTGATGTACATGGGGCTTCAGTTCCCAAAGCTTTGTTGATGAAGACTCAAATCTTCTGGGATATGATGCCATTCAGACTAACTTGAAGGTGTGGAAAGTTTCTCTGAAATACTGGTAAATGTTTACCAGTCTGCATGGTATCACATTCTAGTGGAATTGAATCTCCGGTCTTATGCATTGATATAATTCTATGAAATACCACTTTTAGACACCTTTACACATGACTACTGCAAGCAATTACACTGTTTTTTGCAGCTTAACTGTGATCACCTTCCCAAGTCATTTAAAAATTTCAAGAATATGGATAAAACTATTTAATCATTGTTCTGTCATAATAATGCATATTCATTTTTTTAATAAATATTTTACACTCATAAGAATCACTGTTTTAACAGGGAAAGAATGGAACTTTCTTAATGTTCATTGAAGGAGACAGGGGCATTTTTGAAGTGACGCCACCTAAAGGAATTAATGAGGCATCATTTCTCATTAGAGTTAAGGATTCAAGCAGACTGGATTTTGAAAAAGTTACAAGTAAGTATTTAAATGCAGTGGTATTATTCAAGCAGAAAAGGCTCTAATGAAATAAAAATACAGACAATGGAAAATTAAGAAAGGCAAAGAAAATAAGCACATTTGATGGTAGGGACCTACAAAAATAATTCCAGATACTTAAATAAGACAGTGAAATGTTGCTGATACTCAGTATGCATTGTTACAATATAATATATTATATGTAATATGTTATAATATGATACAAATATCTATGCAAGAACATTGTGAGTTTTGCTGGCTGAATGATATGAATTGTTGCTAATACACTGAAGACTGAAGAAAATCTTTAAGAACACTTACCTTAATATTCTTTCTGAAGTCCTTGTATAGAAAGGACTTCCTTTTCTTGAACTGTCACGTTACAGATTTAACTGTATGGTTTTCACATGCTAAACATTATAATGTCAAGATCAATTACATTACTGTAAAACACACTACATAAATTGTCAGAATATGATCAGTCCTGCACATTCAGCATTTTCACTTTTTTTGCATTTTTATGTGTATCTACCTACACATTCACAGAGAGAGGATATATGTCAAAACAACTTATGCATAAAAATATAACATTAAACATTATAATTATAAAAATGTAACTCATGATGGTATATTACTTACCTATGTTCCTAGAGACAGGTTATGTTATACTTTAACAAAGGATGCTTACAAGAATCAGGAAGCTATATTACTTACCTATGTTCCTAGAGATGGGTTATGTTATACTTTAACAAAGGATGCTTACAAGAATCAGGCTGGTATATTACTTACTATGTTTCTAGAGACAGGTTATGTTATACTTTAACAAATTATATTTACAAGAATCAGGCTGGTATATTACGTACCTATGTTCCTAGAGAGATGTTATATTATACTTTAACTAAGGATACTTACAAGAATCAGGAAGCTATATTACTTACCTATGTTCCTAGAGACAGTTATGTTATACTTCAACAAAGGAGGGTTACAAGAAAATGATGGCTGAGTCACTGATGTTAAGACTTTTCTTTCTAGTGATGAACTTTACACTCATTGCCAAAGAAACAGTGCCACACAAAGCCAAGTACAGTTTGGCTCCTGTAACTATATATATCAGAGACATGAATGACAACTTTCCTGACTTCACACAACCCTTTTATGAGGTAAGGTTCTGTACTTACACAAATTCTGTATTAGAATACTGTGCTTATGGTGAATGTGGAATTCTGCATGTACGTTATGCCTCCTCCTGTTAGTCGTGTATGATTCTTTACAGGGTCATGGCCATGCAAAGATATCCACTGGAGTCTTTCCCACAAGTTTACAAAGCCACATACCTTCTCCTATGTCTCCTTTGTCATATCATATCTTCCTACATCTGTCTGCCAATGTCATGGCCATCTTAGTGGTTCTTTCCCATTCTCTTTAGGCACTTTTGCAAAACTGTGAAAAGCAACTATTAGCTTTGTCATGTCTGTATGTTTATCCCTCCATCCACATGGAACAACTCAGCCCCCACTACACAAATTTTCATGAAATTTGATATTTGAGAGTTTTTAAAAAATCTGTAGAGAAAATTCAAGTTTGGTTAAAATGTGATAAGGATAACAAGGAATTTACCTGAAGACCTACATATATTTATGGTCATATTTTGCTGAATTCTTCTTAGAATGGGAAAGGTTTTGGACAAAAGATGTAGAGAAAATCAAAACACACATCTAATATTCAATAATCACCTCCCCACCCCAAAAATCATGCTGTTTATGAGTTAATGTGGGAAAATATGGTAGAACCAGAAAAGCCACAGATGACAATGTAATGCTACATAAAAAAGATTTAATTTGAATGCTGGATAACTGAAAAAAGAATACCTACACTTGCCAATAGAATTTCATATGTGTTGCTTTCTATGGTAAAAATGGTTACACAAATGTGCCTCAATGTTACGTTATATATGTACAATGTCTGTCTTGTTGATGCCTATATTCTTGTAATATGAATGTGTAACAAGACGTATACAAAATCATGGTTAGAGAAGTCTTACAAATAGGCTTGGATACAAACTGTAGATAATATTAAAAACCATATGAAAGTGGCTGTCGTGACATGAGTTGGCAATGAGCCAACTGACTTAAGTAATAATGATTATGACTTATATTTGGGAAGTTCTTGGTTTGAATACAAGGTGGAACACTGGCTATCTTGATTATCTTGGGAGAGGTTTTCGTGGTTCCCCTTAGACCTTCCATGCAAACACAAGGAAGTTAATATTATCTTTCAATCTCCTTTACAGTGTTCATAGTGACCACAGCTCACTGTGTTTGTCCATAAAATTTGCGAATGCATTTCTTGTTTCCCTCCTCAAATTTACCACCTGATATGATTGCAGTTGTGCTGTTTGTACATAAAGTTGTTATTTACATTTATATGGCATCATTAGCCCTGCCATGATGACCTCAGCGCACAGTACCGACCTTCAGTTCTTCACACATTGCTGGCCTTGGCACACTACACATTTGTGAATGCATTTCTGGGACCACATTTGTCAGTTTGTATTGACTGACTGTTGTAGGTATCCATCAGAGAGAACTCTGGCGTGGGCACAACAGTTGCCTGGGTACAGGCCCTAGATGAAGATTCTGGTAACTACGGATCACAAGGAATACGTTACACTGGCCTTAGTGGGAGTGTGTCAGATTTGTAAGTCTTAATTCAGCTCATATTAAGCAAGTGCATTGTAATTTCTTAATTTTAATGTTTTGTCAATAATAAGTAATGACTTAAATTTGTAATAATAGTTCAAATTTATAATATTTTCTCCAGATTGTCTTTGGATCCAAATACGGGAATAATCACGATAAAGTCTGATGGCTCAGGATTTGATAGAGAGCTTGTGTCTAGACATTATTTAACCGTTGAAGCGCGTGACAATCTGGGTTATGGAAACAGGTAAGACTTTACCATTGCAACATGCATGATGTTAATAATAAATCTGTGAATTAGTATAGAATGTTGTACAAATCATTATGTCTTTTTACTGACTGTGTATGTATGCTGTCTTTTCAGAAATACAGTACAATTAGTAGTAAATGTTGAAGATGTAAATGACAATGCTCCAGTATTTTTACAAAGTAGATACGAGGCAAGGCTGTGGGAAAATCACATGGAGTTTGAGTCACCACTGTACATTGAAGCTGTTGATCTTGACTTGAATGGTGAGATAAACGTTTACAAAAGAAATATTAAAACGTTAAGTATTCTTACTGATTTAAGGTTTTCTAACATTTAACTGCCTCATCAACAACATAAATTTCAGTACAGTTAATTTTTATAAATTCTGTATTCAATTATTCCCAATATACATGCAGTGACACAATCCTTTGCAGACCACAAATTGAACAGAATTAGTAGTGCCCACTGTCACAGTAATGTTTCAAAGCCCAACAGTGGAATTAAGGGTGTTTAATAAATATGATTTTGGTATTGTTTTTCTCCATATTTAAAAATTGTACATTAAAATGATGAGATCTGGTTGGAATAATCAATTATATAAGGCATTATGGCTTAACCCACGATAAAAAATTCAGATGTGTTGATTTCTGGATTTCTACTGTCATTTTGTTTTCTGGAAAGAATAGAACAATAAATGCTTGACAGAGTCCAGACACTAAATAATGTAAGTGCATTCTAGCACTATCTGGACTGGGAAGAAAAACTGTTTATTTATACCACAACTATCATTCACATTATGACAGTCTTACTGTTCTACTTCCAACTCCACTGGTTATATCTTCCAAAGAGAAACAAAATGTCTTGGAACATTGTGTTTGAAGCTGTCATGGTGACTAAGCAGTAAGTCGTCTCTGACTACCAGTCATTCGTCAATGAAGTTGGTAACCGCTGTATTGGAGAATGTGTCTCCATCACTCTGAATACCAGTCATTCAACAATGGAGTAGGTAACCACTGCACTGGAGACTGTGTCTCCATCACTCCGACTACCAGTCATTCAACAATGGAGTTGGTAACCACTGCACTGGAAACTGTCTCCATCACTCTGAATACCAGTCATTCAACAATGGATTTGGTAACCACTGCATTGGAGTCTGTGTCTCCATCACTCTGACTACATGTCATTCGACAATGGAGTTGGTAACCACTGCAATGGAAACTGTGTCTCCATCACTCTGACTACCAGTCATTCAACAATGCAGTAGGTAACCACTGCATTGGAAACTGTGTCTCCATCACTCCGATTACCAGTCATTCGACAATGGAGTTGGTAACCACTGCATTGGAAACTGTCTCTCCATCACTCTAACTACCAGTCATTCAACAATGGAGTTGGTAACCACTGCATTGGAAACTGTGTCTCCATCACTGTAACTACCAGTCATTCGACAATGGAGTTGTAACCACTGCATTGGAGACTGCGTCTCCATCCTCAGCAGTTCATGCTGAGTTTATAAACATAAATACTATGATGCTCATTAGTTATGATTAAATGAATTATAACAAAATATTCATTACGAATGCAAACCACAAGGCATGATATTATTTACAGTGATGGTATGTATGTCATGTATACGAGGGGCGGAAAAAACTTCTGGAAGCAGCGAGAGAGGGTTGGCACATGATACACTGTGGATGAAATTCCCAAATTTGGGGGATATTTTCTTATCACAGTTGTGATATTTATATTGTGGTTAACAGCATTTTTGTCATGTTGAGAGCATGTGTGTTCTAAAGTAAGGAAAAATCAATGCTCAAAGCAAGACGCTCCCTGACGGTGAACAGAATTGTATCCATCATGAAAAATGATTATGGTTAAAAACCCACTATAACAGAGAAAGTAAGTTTAAATATATTACATTGGTTTGGGTATGTACAGAGAATGGAAGAAAATAGAATTACCAAAAAAGTATTATACATGAATTTGGAAGTAACAAGCCTGAGAGGTAGACCAAGAAATAGATGGCAAAATGAAGTGAGGGAGGATGGAAGACTAGTTGGTGGAAGGAAAGGGTACATAACAGAGAGGAATGGAAGAAGCTCCTGAGAATGGCAAGGAATCATCACATTCTGCACATGCCATTGGAATGAATGAATGAACAGTGATGGATCTCTAATTATAAATTACCTTTTCATGAACTCAGTGATGAAAAGAATTGTATCTGTCAAGAATAATGATGGAGTTCTTCTTATATATCATTTCTTCACGACCTATGGCCATCCATGTTACAATGGACAATGATTATATGCATAATAAGGACCCCTAGTGATGGAAACAATGTCCATCTCCAAAACAGTGGGTACCAACTCCATTGTTTTATACCAAATGCCCAAAATGCCTTCTGTGTTGTGTTACTACCGCACATAAGAGTCATTCAGCTCATCAAGAATTTACAATTGACTAGCACTGGATCCTATCTTTAAGACAGTTTGGTTCACATTTTAATGTCTTCTTCTCTAGGATCAGTTCCAATACCATGTTCCTATCTATGCTGAATTCCCCAACAATTTCTCTTTCAAAGGGGTTTCCCAACCAAAATGTATGTTGTTTTTCATTCTTTCCCCACATCTCCATGTTACTGTATGTCCTATCCATTCTCCTTTGATTGATTAACTGTTAGATTACTTGAAATAACACTGTTTCAACTGAATAGGATATATAGCAACAAATCAGATTTGCCAAAGATCTTGATTAGTTAGGAGGTAAGCATTTGGCAGAAGGCAGTCATGGCCTATTCCAAAATATTAATGTGGAAACTGAGGAAAACCACAAAGTATTTGTAACAGGAAACCTGTAACCCAGCCCAGATTTAACCCTTTAAATGCCAAGTTAAATCCCATCTGCCATTTGCTGGCATTATTAGGAGCTCACCATATTCTCCACGTTAGCAGGATAAGGGTTAAACCAGATACGTCTGAAATGCAAGAATTGCGTGTTACCTCTGTTCAGTCCCAACCTTCTCAATTTCATAAGCTTAACCCTAATAGCAATATGCGAAAATTAAGTATTGTTAATCTTCTCATCACACAATTATATACTCTCACGTGTTATTGCCTAACGACCCCTATAGGGGTCGTACCACACTGCTAACCTCTAAACGTTACATTTTATATATTTATTCAACAAATTTAGGTACTGAATATTTTAAACGTGGTATATACTCTCCGTTTTTTTCTCTTCAAAATGCAGTTTGTTTCATAATTCTAACATATTGGGTTCCTGTATTATTCACATTTTGTATACAGGGTGTGCTAAAATTAAAAAATAATTCCGGCGCCAAAAGGTTATCAGTCTTAAGTCTGTTTCCCTTGACTAGGTACAAATAATAGCCAGATACAATACAGCATTGTGCATGGCGACCCATACAGCAACTTCACCATTGACGCTGTTCTTGGTGTGCTAAAGCCTGCAACACATGTGGATTTCGAGCAACTGACAGCACCTGCTGGGGATGTGACTGGGCGCGGTGTGAACGTGCGCCCCATCAGCCTGGTATTGCAGGCTCAGGATATGGGCACACCTAGCCTGTCATCTAAAGTCCTCGTCACAATATATGTCCAGGATGTGAATGACCATGCTCCTCAGTTTGAGAAACATGAATACACAAGATCAATTCCTGAGGATATGCAAGGTGGAAGCTCAATCCTTCAGGTATGAGATCATTCTAGGCACTAGAGACTGTGTAAGATTTGAGCTTCTAATAATGGAACTGACGAACATTCCAGTCTTCTGAGATGTGATGCTGTCAATGTATGAGTAGTTCCGAATGTCTGGATGGATCATAGTCCCTTCATCTGACCATCAAGCAGTGAAGCTTTGGCTTCAACTCAGACATGTGTATCTGGGCTCCTTTATCTTGGAGCCAGAGGACATTAAGAGCATAAAGTTGCTTTAGCCAGAGGACATTAAGAGTGTAAAGTTGCTTTAGTGAAGCAATAGAGCCCCCACAAATTCATATGGGGCACAAAAGGCCTGTTATTTAAGTCCTAGGTGCATCGGGACCGTGAGGTCTCGAACACAATTACAATCAATCGATACCATCAAGTAGTCCATGACATCACTGAAGATGCACACACTGTGATCCTTTGGCCCATGTGGAGCTACTTTCCCAGTGACACACTGTCACATCTAAAAAGGATGGAATTGCCACTATAGGTTACTTCTAAAAAATCCGTAATATCTATAAAACAGGTTGTCTTCTTATTCATATGGCTCCTTTCACATTGTATAACCTTGGTAATTGATACAATGTTATAAAACAAAAATTCTATCTTTATTCAGCCCGCCACAGACTTCATGTTAAGAAATCTATCGGAATTTTTTGTATTTTCTGTATTCCACATCACTGCACAATACCTGATAAGAGAACTTTACAATGAAGGCAATTATTTGGCAGGTGAAAGCATGGGATGGTGATGGTTCATCCCCCAACAATGCAGTGGTGTATCGCATCCAGCACGGAGCCGAAGACAAGTTCGTGATAGATGCGGACACTGGCATCATTAGCGTGGCACACGGTGCTAGCTTAGATCCAGACCGAACTGATCCCAAAACAACTCAGTACTCACTTCGAGTTGTGGCTTTAGATGGAGGAATTGGATCAGAACAGCGTGCTGCAGCTACTGACGTGAACATTTCCATAGTGGATGTGAATAACAAGGCACCCGTCTTGCTGGATCCTGGCAGTATTCATGTTAAAGAAAACACTCAGGTAGGCTTACGTTGTGTAAGATACACATGCATGGAAGAATACTTGGAAGTACTTATTCACATTCATGGACATGTAAAACACAGACACTGACTGCTGTTACATGAATGTAGTTACCAAAAAGCTTGCTGCATCTCCATATTACTTCTTCAACTTGTCAATGTCACTTCTTCGTCATGATATATAAATTCAGTAATCTTTTAGGGATTCTGTCATTCGTTATCACCTCCAGTTATTAAACACAGCTCTTCCAATACTTACTTACTCCATAGTGCAGAGTCCTTCTTGAGACGCTAACTGGTTTGCAGCTAGTCAAGAAATTCCCCACATTTCACGGAACCCAAAGGTTCATTACAGTACTCAAAAGTGTCCGCCACCTGTCCCTATCCTGGGCCAGCCCAATCCAGTCCATATACCCACATCCCACCTCCTGGGGATCCATCCTAATATTATCCACCCATCTATGCCTAGGTCTCCCCAGTGGTCTCCTTCCCTCCGGTTTCCCCACCAAGACCATATACACCCCCCTCTTCTCACCCATATGCGCCACATGCCCAGCCCATCTCATTCTTCTTGATTTTATCACCCGCACAATATTGGGTGAGGAGTACAAATCATTTAGCTCCTCATTATGCAATCTTCTCCATTCCCCTGTTAGCTCGTCCCTCCTAGGTCCAAATATTCTCCTCAACACCATGTTCTCAAACACCCTCAGCTTCCTTTCCTCCCACAATGTCAAC
>Ga0123354_10015181_pt1 | contig 12015 bp, 10 predicted proteins | sample TergutLab28metaG_2_FD_97872 | JGI IMG/M metagenome (GOLD analysis project Ga0123354, IMG submission 97872) | Labiotermes labralis P4 segment gut microbial communities from Petit-Saut dam, French Guiana - Lab288 P4 | ecosystem: Host-associated > Arthropoda: Insects > Digestive system > Gut ... | reverse complement strand
GAGAAATATTGGCTTGTAAATAACCTGGTACTTTAATTGTGACGCAATTTCGTGGTGTGTCTGACATACTCCATGTGGATAATTGCTTGGGCGTGCTGATCCTCGCAGACTGCTCACGTGTACCTGCGGGATGCGATGTCCGTGGAGGAGTTCCTTGCGAGTGCTTGTGGCCGCAAGAATTTAAACGCCATGGAACATTTTGTCCGTGTAAAGAAGAGACGAGACATGGAAGACCACAACTATTTCGTTCCGCATCGGACGGACCTCATAGAAACATACGTGAGTGTTGTTCAGTTTGCACTTCAGAACATTTTAATTTCAATTTTCTGTATTCTGATTTTGTTATAGGACATTTTGAATTTCCTGTAGTCATTACACTCTTACAATTGAAAGTTTTCAGTAAAATATTATTCATCTGACAGCCATATCAGGTGGTTCAAGTAAATCGGAGTTTTAGGGACCAACTCTGTCTTCATAGTAGGATTTGGTTACCAGTAGACATGGTGTCAGTCTCTGAAACATTTGTTCACTTAAACCAAATGAAGCAGCTGTCATCCCAAGAGAATTTTGTTGAAGTTAGTAACCATGGAATCTTCATGACATACAATGAAATCTTAGCTGAAAATTCAACAGTAAAATTTGGCAAATCCCATCAGTAGCTGCGGTTTCTTTCATTAGCCCTGCCACTGAATCACTGTCATACACGAGACACTTTTATGTTATGTTTCATTAAATATGTAAGTTATGTTACTTTTTCAGCCAAGATCAACACAGTAGTACCTACCAAAGCACATACTGCTCACTGCCATATATTTCTGCCATTTTTTTGGCTGCATTCCTTCAGCCATATTTGCATACAATTGTGAGGGAATAAGATTGTACATTGTGCTAATGTGAGCGTATGGTTACTGTCAAATGAAGTTTGTTGCAGTGTCATATTACTGTAAAGGGTTCTGGCAATTGTACAATGAACTTAAGATTCAAGATTGGAGGATCTCACAACAGTGTTGCTGAAGATTTAAGTCTTCTGTGATGTGATGCTTTGACATCAGGCAAATAATGCCCGACATTTTGAAGGATCAAAACGAAGTCAATTTCAGGGTCAAGCAGTCCAAGATTGCTTGACCCTGGAGTAGAAGGTACTACAATCTTTTGAAAGAAGGGAACTACTTACCTAATGAAGAGTGAAACAGCATCACATCCCAGAATACATGAATGTGCACTAGGGATTAGTGGCTTCCTGTGGTTTTGTATACACTGTCTGATACTCTGGACAGAACTGGATTCATTGCAGTCCTCAGGTGGTATTGTAGAGAGGCACCTGTTTGTTGAGTCCACTAGAAGGGGCAAATCTGTCACTGGACCCAGGTACTTTTCATTTAAAACTGGAACTGATCCAGTTGCAAGACATTTAGATACCAGGCAATGGGTGAAGATAAGGGAACAACTGCTTGCTCGTATGCTAAATTGTGTATTGTGAAACAATTGCATATTGCAGCTACATACGCACGAAATTGTGGAGGTATGCGCCAAAATTCTCTACCAAGTAGAACTTCAGCGTACTACCCTGGAACAGATGTGGGGCTTTTCTGTAGAAGCAGAACTTATAGAGAATGCAGACCGACAGGACGAGCTCTGCTGCTATGTGAGTCGAGTGGAAGACAAGAGTGTGGCCATGCAGAATGGTGAGCTGAACCCTGAGACATGTGGAATTTTGTTATGGTTAAGTAGAGAGGGAAAATTGCTGTCATGAAAGGCTGGTGCATCCATTCATGTGTTCACATGAGTGGTTTGTCTTATGACAAAGCTGTCCTCATGCTTTTGCCGTCGTCTTCATCATCTTCATACTCATCACCATCACCGTCTCCTGTTCCCCTTTCAAGGTAGGCCACAAATACCCTCTTCCATATCAGAGGGAATTTCACCAGTGCATTCCTACTCTTCCAGCAATTCAGATTACTTTGGACTTATGATTCATAACATGTTAGATGAGTTTTCCTGATTCCATACATTGCATATATTTGTACCCAGTAACTTTATATCCCTGAATTCTTTCATTTGCATTATATGAAACTAAGCATTTTCAGGCCTTTATATTAATCATATTGTCCTCGAGTGTGTGTTCAGGAACGTACGTTTGGAATTACCAAAGTTTTTTATTCACCATTGAATGCACAAGTGACTGTCTTAAAAACAATATTAGAATTTACATTAAAATAACTCCTACATGTTTTGATGCAGTCACACCATCTTCAGGGAGCTCATTTTCTGTTCTTGCTAAAGTTACACTTGTTAAAACAGTCAGTATGGTACATCGGTGTGTGATTAAATCAGTGGTGATGTGGCTGCATATGTTAGTAGGTCCTTGCTGATGTGTGTATGTTGCACTGTTCGGAAGTGGGACCTACAAACATATGCAGTCTCATCACCACTGATTTAAACACACACTGATGTACCATACTGACTATTTTAACAAAGTATAACTTTAGCAAGCACGAATAATGCGCTCCCTGAAGATGGTGTGACTGCCCAAAACATGTCGAAACTGTTTTAATGTAAATTTTAATGTTGTTTTTAAGACAGTCACTTGTGCATTAGTTGGTCAATAAAAAACTTCGATAATATCATGATGCATGGTACAAATGTGAAAAAAAGAAAAGAAAAAAAGAATGTTTGGAAGTTTTACTCTACTGTTTCCGTTATTCATATGTCTGCTGTATTCAACATCCATTGTGTTATAAAAGTTAAGCACTTTATTTCTCCTAGTTTTATTTCCAAACATGCTTCTACTTTTACTGCACTCCTGCCCATGTCATGAAGGTGTATAGGGGAAGTAGAGTTATAGCTCCACTCATTCTTAACCTTGGCAATAGATGGAGGTGAGAGGTTAACTTCACACCCTGGATTCTTTACCTTGTACCCATTGAATAGGTGGCTGGGTGGCCCCCAGAGCCCATCTGAAGGTTTTGGGGAAAAAATTTCTTGTCCCTGCTTGGATTCGAACCCAGGACTGTCAAGTACATAGCCCTATTGCTATACTAACTACACTACTCCAGCACGCAGTCTGTGTGATATGGGTGCAACGTATTCCTCTGATATCTTTTTTTATATTTTCTCTGACTTGGTCTGTCCAACATGTTCTTGGTTTTCTCAGTATTCATTTATCCAGCTTAGCATATGAAGATTTAAGAGGAACTCTGTTGTTGTCCTTGCTTAAACTATGTCTTTTATTGATGCTTCCTTCATTATGTGACTTTCATTCTGCTGTTTTATACTACCATACATCACCTACAATCCCCAGTTTTAATGTCTACTTTTTTTTCTCCCTAATACTGCTACAAATTTTAATGCTACTGATACATGTAGTTCCATGGCCCATACATGTAGAAATATTGTTGTAAGGCACGACTGTTTTCATACAATTCAACATACTTTGATTTTGTATCATTACAAGTGATTTTTCATGTGATTGTCCTGTCCTTCTAACACTCCCAGGATTTAAAAAAGAAAAAGAATGATTAATTCAAAATAAAATTTGATATTGAACACTGCATGCCTTTGTAATTAACAAGAACTATAAAAATATTACAGATGTTTTACAAAATGCTGTACTTAATTTATCTTGTAGCATATAAATGAAATTATTTAAACTCTCCAGCTTCTTAGGATTAATCCTTGCTTCCATCTTTATAAAACAGACTTGAGACTAGTATTAAAATTACTGTGTTTAGTTGTACTGTATTTATGTATCTCCATAAAATGCTTAATTGCAGTGTAATAAAATGACAGGTCTGAAGGTGTATTTGAATGGAGTACACATTCTTTTTAAGTGTCGTCTTGCGAATTTTTGTTTACCTGTTTTATTGAAAGTCATCTACTTAGTCTTATCCATCTGTAGCTGAACTCTTGATGTAAAAATGACCATTAAATATTTGTAAGAGTAATATATGTACAGCATCAACAAAACTAACTGAAACCCAATGACTTTTTGGTACAAAAATACTAAATCATGCAGTCATGTATCCAACATCTGAAACTCAACAGCACTGCTTGCTGCTGCACTGGATTATCAGTTATTTGTTTAATTTTTCAGATTCAAATGAGTGTGACTGGTGTTTAGAATTATATCAGGAATGCGCGGACTATTACTTTAGACAAAACTGTGAATAAAGAAAAGCGCATGAAAAATTCAGATATATACATCGTCACAAAATGACTTACTTTCCAGGAATAATCAAGGGCGACGAGATCATGGTGATCAATGGTGCTATTGTGAGCGACCTGGACATGATGTATCTGGAAAGTGTTCTGCAGGAGGAACTAGCTCTGTGCATGATGATGCGTTCTTCACGCACGGAACCTCCGGATCTTGCTGGAATCATGAGGGCAACGGACGATATTATCGAGAGCCTTGTGTGTCCTCCCCCTCCCTCAGAACCGCCCGTCATCAGCGAGGAGATGATCTCTGGCCTGATCGTCCCTGCGCCGGGTTGGAGTGCGTCTCATATTTATCATTACCTTCCAGTTTTTTTTGTTGTCACTGTTCCTTTGCGTACTTATTTATCCCTATACAAGACAAGCGTGCAATGTTAAAAAAATTATGACTTGCCTATTTTTTGATAAACTCTTGAGTCCTTTATGATTTAACTTGTTAAGTTCGAATTTTAAGTACTTCAACACAAGAAGGCAGCATACCTCTGTGGTGTGCTTGCATCCAATGGATCGATCCAGACCACCATGAAACAGTGTACAACATGGTAATGTCACCTGTGTATATTGTGGTGTATTTATGAAAATACGTTTTGCGTGCAGGGAGAACATAGGACATTTTATTTGCAAAGAAATTAAGATTGAGGTTTGAAACTGGTTTAAGCTGCACAGAGGGGATGCAATACCAGACTTTCATTAACCTTTTAAAGCCCAGCAGTAAATTTACGTACCACCAGGAGATGTTCACATTGCATTTATGTGTTTTGTGTGGATCTCAGAACAAACAGCAACTTTTACGTTATAGAGCATTAAGAGATTGCTTTTTAAAGTCGAGACTGAGTGTGTTTACTGTGCAGTATGGAATGAGTCCTTATATAAAACCGATACATTTCATCTTGAAAGGTTTGACAAGGAAGTGTGAATTGTAAGCACATAGTTGCACTGTCTGTAGCATGCTGACATTTGTCATACTGGTACATCTTACTTGTGTAAGGGTTAGGAAACACTAATATGAAGTTTGTTGTGAATGGCTATCTAGCCTGTAAGAACGTTTTGTATTTTCTTACAAAAGGGTAGAACTTTCTTTGTTACATAAGATAGTTATAGGTTTTAAACTGCATCATCCTGCGAGACAATATGCTAGTCTCTTTGTGTTCACTTGGTAGGAAGTTAAATTCTCACACTTAGCCAGAAAAACTCACTTCACCCTGAAATATAATTAGCATTTAAATCTCTCTCCAAAAGGTTACAATACACAAATATGCATACTTACATGCAGAACTTTTCAGTTCACATAGTTCCTGGTATTTGTATTTCTAATTACAGCTCACAAATCATATTCCATGTGGCTACAACATGCTCAGCTGGCTGCAAGGCTGTCATGGTTCACATCATTCCGTCAAACAAATTAGGGTGATGAAATCAGTGTAATCTGTCACTGTTGATAACTACATTGTTTGAGGTTTATGATTTGTGTAATGCAGGTAAAGAACTGTACTCACCTGATACAGAGAGTTCTCCAGCACCATCCAGTGACACTGGTAAAGCTACTTCACGGACAAATTCCTTTGAGATAGAAAATTTACTGAAGGTGAGATATGTCAATATTTAATTATGACAACAATCACTCTATTAGACTTGGACACTAGTTGGGGGATGGGGGGGCAGAATAAAAAATTTGAACCCATAACACAAACAGAAGAAGCAACATAAATTATTACTACTACTACAACAAGCTAACTCAGATAAAAATTGTGACATAAGATAAAAATGAAATGATGATGATGATGATAATTATAAAATAATAATAATAATAGTAATAGACATTAACACAAAAAAACTGAAAAACTAAGTCAGTACAAAGACCTGGAGATCGAGGTCAGCAGGCTGTGGGAACTGAGGAAAAAAATTGTGTCAGTTACACTTGGAGCATTAGGAACAATTAAGAAGGCATTAGATCAGAACCGTCAGTTGCTCCCAGGTCACTGGTCGGCCATATAGCTACAGAAGATCACACTAATGAGCACTGCACAGAGCAATTGTAGAGTGCTGAGGGAAGTCGATTTGATCTGTTGTTGGAATCTGGACTTACCAGAAGACTGTCACCTGTCAATTAACAGGCGAGAATAAATTAAAATCAATGATGATGATGATGAAACTCAGATACCCAGTTCACTTCCTGATTCTTCTTTATCTAATCATTCCTCTTCCTTTGGTCTCTGATTCCAGAATTTGCAGGCACTAATCTACACATCTTCCCCTCCCTGTCCTATACCTTCGGCTAGTGGCTGGTTAACAGCTGTCCAACTGCTATAGATGTTTTCTTGCACCATGGGAAAACCAAAATGTTCATGTGCATTTGAGAAATATCATATTTTTATGACTTGGACTAAGTTGAGATATTTCATGTCTGCAGTCAAATTTTGCAGGACATTGGGACAGAGCTCTTGCAACCCATTAAGGCAGAACTGACCTGAGAAAATTAGGATGAATTGGATCAATATTTTAGACTGATAGATGTAGAGTACTGCTTCTTAATGTAAGAATTTAACAGATTAAATTTATTTGCTCATACCATGGAACTTGTAAATTATTTTTTGTAACGGAAGAAAATTTTTGTAATGCCTAACAATTGAAAGGCTTCCCAGAAAAAAAGCTGTAACTGGTCATTCAGTCTTTCTGTTACAAATGACTTCAATACAACAAAGGACTAAAAGAAAGAACAAGGTAAAGCTGGCTGAGAGAATGCTGAACCTTTGGCTTGAAAAAAACATGTTGTCTAGTATTTGAGTCATTCTTATGCATGCAAGAGAACAGCTAGATATGTAAAATGGCTCAATTGAACTCTGGACAACTTTTATGGTAAGGTTGTACTAATCCCGGGCACAAGGTAACTGTGGCAACTAAATTTTTTATTGTGGCACCTAATACACATATATATGGATCCTCAGTATGGACTTTGCTTCATGTCACCTTTCTGGCACCTAGAATTTTGTGGTGGCTTCCAGATTTTTAAAAAATTGTCCCGACCTGCTTTATGGTCTTATAACCCACATATTTCCTGCCACTTCTTTGTATCTTCAGAAATAATTGGGATGGTATTATTGTTACACAGGTATGTAGACTTTTTGTACATGATCTTCTACTTTAATGATGATGGATCAGAAGTGTTAGACCTTTGTAATTAAACTGTTAAGAAATGGAGTAAATGTTAACCTGTTTGGGTGTGTGACAACACCTGAAAGCAGGTTGCTTTGCCAACATTTACAAGAAAAATGCTGCTTTTCCCATATAGGTTAAAATGAACAGTTTTCAGAACATGTACTTACACCAGCACAGTGTCAAAATACATAAGCATGATATACATCAATAATGAATCAATATGACATCCTGCATAAAATCGGTAAATACAGTAAAATGACACTGGTTTGACATTTCTGTTCCAGACAGCAGAACAAGTAACAGGATTCTGCAGGTCACCAGTAGAAACTCGTAAGTCCAGTCCTACTGGGAGTGTAGCCAGCAGCCACTCACAGGCTCTCCTCACTCCAAGCCGTCAACTGTCAGATGCAGAGAAACTCCGAAAAGTAGTTCTGGAATTGGTTGACACAGAGAGGACATATGTGAAGGTGAGATCTGGACTTTGTTGACACAGGGATCATATGTGCAGTGAGATTTAAATTTGGTTCACAGCAAGGACATAAACATAGGAGATGGAAGAACATGTAGGTTGTACTTATCCTTGTTTTTATGAAAACAAATGGCATTAGTGCTATAATAATTTCTCTGGAATTTGTTACATATTCATAAAATTTCAATGCAGTTGTAGGTTACAGGATGAAATATGTAATCAGACATATACAGAGTGGGGCATAAAGATCTCCCACTTTTTGAAGGGGCACTGTGCAGGCTGTAGTGATAGTAGAGAGGTGGGGGTAGTGTCATGCGGTTGGTTAGCCTCTACCGTTGTCAATACCCATAATGGTTTGGACCAGTGAACATCGGGGCTTTGTGTTGTTGTTCCCTGGGCGTTTGATCTCTTTAAGGGGAGACGTCGAGTGGCCGGCACGGTCACCTGATTTAAGCCCATGTGACGTTTTCCTTTGGGGATACCTAAAGGAAAAGGTTTTGAAACATTGTCCTCGATCTCTTGAGGATTTGAAGGAAAGGATCCAACAGGAAATTGACTCCATTCCGCCTGAGCTAACCCGGAGAGTGATGAAGAACTTCCGGGAACGTCTTCAGCAATGTGTTGCCAACGACGGCCGCCCTATGTCTGATCTGATTTTTAAAATCCATTAAAAAACTGTTTTTAATGTACTTTTCAGAAATATATTCAATTTTTTTCTAGATAGCTTCTTTCTTATTTTATAGCTCTTCGAAAAGTAGAGATCTTTATGCCCCATCCTGCATATGTGTGTGTGTGTGTGTGTGTGTGTATGTCTGTCTGTCTGTCTGTCAGTCTCCCTAACATCTGTACAATGCTTTATGATAACTTCCTTGAAGTCTTATAAAATGGCATTGATAAATCTTTAGAATGCTGTTTTTGTTTTATTGCAGTGTCTTTAAAAAATACACAAACACTTTGTCTTTTTAATTGTCACTGTTGTGAGAAACAGAAATGTCTCTACTTTTTTACAGCACTTGAACAATCTGCTGGAGAACTACCTGGAACCATTAAAGAAAGAGACATTCTTATCAAATGCTGAGATCAACGCCTTGTTTGGGAATATTCAGGAAATTGTGGCTTTCCAGAGGCAGTTCCTGCAAAACTTAGATGAAGCTTTGGAACTAGAACCTGATTTCCACAAATTTGAACATCCTAGTCAATTTAAAGTGAGTATATTGGCTGTCATTGATTATCAAGATCATGTTTTTTTTTTCTTAATATATTTACTTCAGATACAAAGAGAATTAAGTTGGGACTTAATATCTTCTGTTATGTGGCACCGTGTCATTGGGCGAGTGCTTCATGGTGTTTCAAAGGGTCACGATGTTTCAAAGGATCATGATATCTTCATCCTTAAGACCCAAACAGTCTCAGACTACTTGGACTGTTGATTCTTGAAGATGAAGGCATTAAAATTCTTTGTATAAGCAGGGACCACACACCTAGTGACATGGTGTTACATATTAGAAACCTGAAATGCTTAGCAGCTGTGCTGCAAGAACTTCATATGCCACAGAATCAAGTCATCTGAGCCAAGAGGAATTGCACTGCCTTCAAAAAACATGATTTTTTTTAGTATACCAGTACTGGCATGAGTTATGAAATATACCCTTTCAGACATGTTGGGGACCTTTTTTCAGTTATCTCAAAAACTGTAAGAACGTAAGTCATACATGAAACTTTTCTCATACTTCGCTTCAAGTTTCATTACGTCAGTAGTTTGTTGTTGTTACATGTCAAACAAGAATATGGTGAAGATAATATTTACTTACTTATTTTCTTTCTTACTTACTTAATTACTTACTTACTTACTCACTCACTCACTCACTCACTCACTCCATGCATTGGAGTCCTTCTTGAGAAGCTAACCGGTTTTCAGCTAGTCAAGAAATTCCCAGCATTTTATGGAACCCGAAGGTTCATTACTGCATTCACGAGTGCCCACCACCTGTCCCTATCCTGAACCAGCTCGAACCAGTCAATACCCCCACATCACACTTCCTGGAGATCCATCTTAATATTATCCTCCCATCTATGTCTGGCTCCTGGGTCTCCCAAGTGGTCTTTTTCCCTCAGGTTTCCCAGGTAAAGCTAATAGGTGTATTTTTACAACTTTGCATTTTGAACATACCAAAAATAGGAAGGGTATACGAGGTACAGAAGACATTGTTCACTGAGTGATGTTACACAGTGGATCTTCCTTTTGGGGTGAAGTTTGGGGGATCATATTTGCTACTCACAATTTTGGACAGAATTTTATTTTACTGAGGGAGTAGTAAGTCCATAGCATTGCTCAGAATTGTCACTTCAAATATATCAGAACTAATTATTATTAACATTATATTGTAACTCCCAGTAGCATATTCTTTCTGGAGAAGATAGTAGTTGCCCAGTGAGTCATGAAATTACTCCACATTTTATGGAACCTCTAAATCCATTGAACAGAACCTATGTGAACTAAAAGAAACCAATCCACACCTGCCTATCTTATTTTTAGGCTCCATTTAAATATCATCCTCACATCTGCACCTAGCTGTTTAAGTGCTTCCTTCCTTCATGTATTTCCAATAAAAATGTCCTTTTATTTAAGATTCAAGACTTCTGGGCAGTTATACCCTGTTGGCTGGTGAACAGTTGCCTTTATTTCAGAGCAGGACCATGCATTCACCTGCTGGCATGATGCTCCCCTGAAATATCAGTAACTACACATATTTACCAGTAGTCACGCCATAATATCCCAGTAGCCTCTAGTCTTTCTCAGCTTCACTGTGAGAACATCAAATTTCACGTTGTATTGTTATTTAATTTCATATATCTGATGCAGTACTGAGTAACTCGTAGCTTCTGAAGAAGGATTTTGCTGCATGGAATTAGTTCTGATGAGCTGTCATTATGCAGATCCACTAATTGCTGAATACCATTGCAGAATGTGCTCTTCTCTGTGGGTAGTGCTTTCCTGTACTATGTGAATCACTTCAAACTCTACAGCTCCTTCTGTGCCAGCCATTCGAAGGCACAGAAAGTTCTGCATCCAAGTGAGTAGTGTTGGTGTTCAATATCGTAACATGTAAATGTGCATGAACAATACAAGTACAGTGTTACAGGGTTTAAATTATTTAGTAATCTGGTAACCCCATAAGCTGTAGTGGTTACTGTATATACCAACTATTTCAAGCCTAAAATAAAGTGCGTGCTTTGCCCACATATTGCACGTAACATGTTGTGTGTGATTCTTGGCATAAATAGTGATAATTTCCCAAAGCAGCTTTAATTGCTAGATCTTTATTATGTTTATGCAGTCTGTTATATATATGTGGAAAGTAAATTATTAAATGTTAATTTTATTAATTTCAATCATCAAAAAGACAAGTGTATTCATACACTGAACCCTTGTATGAAATGAAGTATTGAAGGTTTCCTGTCACCTACAGGTATTGCATGTTGGAATGTCTGCCCTTCCCCTGGCAGGAGCAGTGATATGGTGGTCGTGAGAATGGTTATCATCAGAGGCGACATACATCCTAACACTTTACATTTGCCCCTGGTAAAAGTGAGGTTTCAATCATTTACCAGACAAATGTCCACACACGCAAGTGACCATGGCCAAAGTCAGATCCCTTTGAATAGGAGTCCATTTCTACCAAAGACCATCAGGTCTTGTCTATAATAAACAGAATGTCAGCAGACAGTGCAAATCTAAAGACACGTGCAGTAAGTTAAATTGGCTGGAACAAAGACAGTGATCCTACTCTTTCTCATCCATTTTGAAGCTGAAAAGATTTTTCCCATCACTCATAATTTTGAATTAAAAATATAGATTATTTATTACTGTACTGATATACCTTTACTGTACATGAATACTTAATTATCATCATGCTTTCTTTGACTTAGGCATTATGATTCATTTTCATCTCACTATTACAATTAAGATGTCTCTGTAATGGGTGTCTGGGTAAGAAGTCTCTTTAATGGGTGTCCTGGGAAAGATGTCTCTGTAATGGGTGTCTGGGTAAGAAGTCTCTTTAATGGGTGTCTGGGTAAGAAGTCTCTTTAATGGGTGTCCTGGGAAAGATGTCTCTGTAATGGGTGTCTGGGTAAGAAGTCTCTGTAATGGGTGTCCTGGGAAAGATGTCTCT
>Ga0123354_10015180_pt1 | contig 12015 bp, 6 predicted proteins | sample TergutLab28metaG_2_FD_97872 | JGI IMG/M metagenome (GOLD analysis project Ga0123354, IMG submission 97872) | Labiotermes labralis P4 segment gut microbial communities from Petit-Saut dam, French Guiana - Lab288 P4 | ecosystem: Host-associated > Arthropoda: Insects > Digestive system > Gut ... | reverse complement strand
AGGTGCAAGGGCGCCCCACCTTGGCCGCCGCCGGCCCCCCCGACAACGGAAAAAGAAGAGGGGGGGGGGGGGGGGGGGGAGGTAAGCTCCAGAGTCTACTGGGATGCAGCAGATTTGATTCAGTTACATAAATTCATTAATCAGATTTCTATTCCCTGCATGAAGCTGAGTCCATCTTTATAAACTGATGGTAAGTAAGCCCTTTATAGAAACAATACATTCATTATATTTTCATAAAATCGGGCAACTGAATCCTGCTCAGAGGCAGAAGAATCTACTCTTCGCCACCGAAGTTATTTTGCCACGATGAATTTTTATTATCCTCTAACCCATGTCTAAATCCTCTCCTCCATATTTTCCGACTAAAATTCTGTGAGCATTTTTCAATATACCGTACAGAATACAACGCTTTACCCGTCCAATGCCCTTTGATTTTTTATCCAAATACTATTCGTGCCACAAAATTAAAATCAAGTATGTGAAAAGTCGGGTCCTTAGATTTCGAAGTCAGTTTATGAGGGTCTCAAACAATTGGTACTATTGCACACTATATACCTTCAGAATAAGTGGTCGTAAGAATATTAATGATTTTTTGTAAAAATTAATCTTTTATTTATATATGTTAAGTTCTAAATGGGCGAAACATACGAGATTCATAAAGTATTTCATTCCGTCACAACACAACATCAATATACAGTCAATAATACACAGTTTTGGCTACATGTTCGGTTCCATCAAACCATCCTCAGGCCAATATTTATTATATGACTGTACATTCAGTGTGTGCCTACGCTATCAGATCCCATATTGTTTACATTAATAAAAGCTAAACTCATACCAATTTTTAATAATTTTATTTCCAAGTTAATGTATTTTGAAAATCTATTGACAGAATGTTTTTTTAAAAACAAATGTAAGAATTCATAATATTGCGTGTAACACAACTTCATTTCAACGTCCATATGACATGAGTTCTAGATCAACTCCAGATGCACGTAACTTGACATACATTTTACTATGAAAGTATGTAAACAATTATATTAATTTTTACATATGTTTTTAAAAATACATTTTCGATAGATTTTAAAAATACATTAAATTGCAATTAAAATTATTAAAAACTGGCGTGATTTTAGCGTTTATTAGTGTAAACACTATGGGATCCCATAAGGTATGCACACACTGAATGTACCTTCTTGTAATAAATATTGGCCCGAGGATGGTTTGATGAAACCGAAACATGTGGTCAAAACTGTGTTATTAACTGTATATTTATGTTGTTTTGTGACTGAATAAAATACTTTATGACTACTGAATAACACGACAGGATGACTCTTATCAAAAGCCATACGAGGCACTCCATTACCCGGTACAGTCTTCATTACCTATTTGTAAATCTGTTATAACACAGTTCAGTAATCAAGACTGATTGGCCACCAGCGACCGAGCACGTGGGGAGTAAGCCTGGAGGTATCTGTAAGTTACTGTGGTTTCGGTGTAGCGTGTGCATTGATATTCTGCTCTGCAAATTGATATTTTGATAGGATGCAATAAACAGGCAAGCATTCATTCTCTATTAACGGTGCAGAACAGGTGACAGAGGCCATAATAGTAGACATAGTGGTTGAGAGCGGTACGAGGAATTGATGGCAGTACTTGTGATGTTCGTTGAATGAAGTTAGCTCTCCGGAAGCGAAACTCATTTGTCTTGATTCTGCTTTTCTCATCCCCTCGCTGCCAAGTGTTGATGGGAAGGAAAGAAGTATAAGGGGGAGAGACAGAGAAAATTGCATTTCGCTTTGACATCAGAATCGGACAATTTTCCTCCATTCTCTAACGTGACCACTGTAGTGGATACCCACGTGGATATCCATGTGAGTACAAAACATAATTGAAACGAATTGTGAAGAAAGGCTCCCCGTGCAGATAATTTTCATTGCTTAGAGCTGCAGATTGTGATAACATCAGAATGAACGAACTCCATTATTTGAAGGCATTTGCGCAGGCCTCGGATTTGTCTTTCGCTGAATCTCGATTGGTTCATCGAAAACTTCCACAGACGTTGTGTGTGATAAATACTAGAAGAAGAAATTCAGTAGGTAATATTTACTGGACTTCTAGATTCCAGGCTGTCAACTACAGTGAAGAAGTTTGATGTTTTGCTGACCGTGAATCTCAGTATAATCTTAGTAATTAATCAACTTAATGCACAAATTCTTGTTTTATAATAAGGTTATTTATGCCTCTACATGTTTCGAGCACGACAGTGCTCGAAACATGTAGAGGCATATAATAAACGTATTATAAAACAAGAATTTGTGCATTAAGTTGGTTAATTACTAAGATTACAGTGAAGAAATTTATTGTAATTAATTGATATGGATCCAACCAAAAAAACACTTCGCCTCTATGGCTAATTTATATCTGGTTAGTGCCTTCTACATTCGCTGCGCTTCCCTTTAATGTCGCACGTACGAATTTGTCTTTCTCGCACGTGCCTTCATTTGGCGCACATTAACAAATTTACGTCTTTCTTATATTCCTTTTGGAGGAGAGCTGAAAACACTTTAAGGGAAATTGGCTCTCGGTATTTTCTTAGAATAATTGTTACTTGTAATATATGCAAATTGCGGTAAACTGTGAAGTGTAATACTACAATACTGTATCCTAGTTTTAGCGAGCAAACGAACAAGTCAGAATTCGATACCTTGTCTCTTTTAAAATCACTTTGACTGAGGTGTGCTGTGTTAAATTTTTACAACTGCTTCTATTTTAAAATGGCCGGAAGGGGGGTGGTTGCGGGGGATCAAAATTGCCGTAGGAGACTGAGTTTGATGCATATGAATGCGTCGAATAAAATTCGTTTTACATGACATGGAAATAAAAGCCTCTGTTACGAAATATTTGCTCTTTACAAAGGCAAAATTATGCTTATACCTCTTTCAGTGTACTGAAGAACGTCAATATCTTCATGTTTTCCAGACAGGCGAAGATGGCAGTGGGCAAAGGAACATCCGCAGCGGTACAAGTTACAAAACAAACACAGTTACTCTTAGACGAAAGGTAAATGGCGTTTGAGTTTAAAAAGTAAGGTAAATTTGCATCTCTTCTTCAGTCACGAGGATATGAAGGTGTATTTGAATTGAAGGCTTAACTCCGCGCATTCTTAGTCACGGCACGCGATAGGAGAGATTGGTTAGCATCGTGCACCGAGTTGTACTTGACGACGTTATTATGGAAACTGTCGCATTTCATATAGCTTTCCCCCGCTTGACACCTAGCTACATGTTTAGTAAGTAACTGCACTGAAAAGATTTCTTCTTGAGAATTTGACAGTCGCTCATCTACCTAACAGATTTCTGGTTTTCAAAATTTTCAAAGTTTTACCGTGCTTCTTCATATTATCACGTCTTTTAATTATCCAACTGAATGCACAATTAGATTGCTCTAGAAAATATTGTTAAAAACTTACATTAAAATGCTCCTACATGTTTCGTTTTAACAGCCATCGTCAGGGAGTTTATTGTTGTGTTTTGCTAAAGTTATAATATTAAAATAGTTAGTACGGTGCACAGTGCAGACTGAGACTGTCTCATTCTGCACTGTGCACTGTACACACACCAATAAGGGACTGTATAAATATGCAGTCACACGACAGACCTGATTCATAACGACGTTTTTAACTAAGTATTTTAATATTATAACTTTAACAAAACACAGCAATAAGCTCACTGATGATGGTTATTAAACTGAAGCAGCGTGTTATGCGGAAGTTACAGCAATTTTGATAAAGGCGGTCGGCAAGTTTTACCGACACAGCACCTGGGACTTAGCTCCAATACAGATAAAAAGTAGGTAAGTAAGAATACTGGCTAGGAATTGGATGACCCATGTTCAAATTCCGGTAGGGGGCATTACTACTCGGCTCGCCGTCACGCCGAACTGCATGTGAAGTTCGCTAGGCATCATACTAAATTAGTACAAAGAACTCTTTTCCCAGCGGTCAGCGGCCAAAGCCTGAATTTCGAGATTCACTTCCGTGTTGTGTGAAGGTATGTTTAGCTTTATTTCTACAGTTCAATATTTGATGTAACGCATCTCATATAAATGGAGTATCATCAGTATCATCATTTATGAATCTTCTACTCATAAAACAAAACCTGAATTAATATAATTAATCTAATGTGATATAATAATCGCAACCTAAAGAAAAAATTCTTGAATTGGAAAGAGGAAGCACAAAATAGCACTGTCTGGGGAACCCGCGCTAGAAGAAAGCAAGCACCTGTCGCGAGACAGATTGTGCAGTCAATAAATGAATACAATGTTTTCGTGTCACATGTATTCTCTAGTACTACTGTATGTTTCAGCGTTTTAGTAGAACTTTTATACATGTTTTGGCTCTTGAGACTGGAGGGTAACCATATTGTTGTAATTATTATTATTATTAACATCTACTTTATGCAGGGCGTTTATACTTATATTCCTGAAACAAACTATGTCCCTAGGGAATACAGTGTTGCAGCAATTCTGTTGTTACTATTCATGGTGCTTATAGCGTTAATTTCAGTGTTGAATCTATTGTAATTTATATTAGTACTTTCCGAAGTATGTGTGCAGTGCCCAATATGGCTGTTTTCTGTAGTTCCTTGACTTCATGTTTTCCCGGTATGTTGCTCATGTATTTTCTGAATGACTTTTAAACAGTCCCAGTCGCCCCTATTATTACTGTTATCACCTTTGTTTTTACATTCCACATGCGCTGCATTTCTATTGTAAGGTCTTTATATTTTAAAATCTTCTCGGTTTCTTTTTTAATCACATTTCTGTCTCCTGCGATTGCAACGTCTATTAACATACATGTCCCTTTTCATTATCACGAATAGTAATGTCTGGTTTGTTGTTGGGGATAATTCTCTCAGTTTGTACTTGTTGATTCCACAATATGGTTACCTGCCTCCTTGACTTGTTTCTACTGATTTTGGCACATGTCCATACCAATGTTTTTTGTCCAACTGTACCTCTGTTTCCTTGCATATGTTGAAGTGTAATTGTGTGCACACTCTATCATGTCGTTTTATGTACTGTTCTTTTGCCAGTATTGGGCATGCTGATATTATGTGTTGTATTATCTCACCAAATTGTTGACAAAGTCTGCACATGCTATCTGTCTCTGTGTTCAATATTTTTGTCGCATAATATTTTGTTTGTAGCGCCTGGGCTTGTGCTGACACTATTTCACTTTCAGTTTCTGCTTTTAGATCACCTTTCGATAGCCAGAGGAACGTGTCTTCTTCACTAATAAGTTGTCTATCTATATTTCTAATATACTGCCCATGCATTACTTTATTATTATTATTATTATTATTATTATTATATGAGATGTTACGTTTTTCGCAGCGGTATTCTTGTCTTCTTCTTCCATTGGCACTACAGCCCACTGTGGGCTTTGGCCTGTCGAACAATGTCCTTCCATTTTTTCCTATCTGCCACCAACTCTCTCCATCTTCTCACACCCAGCACTTGAAGATCTCCTTTTACTTCCTCTTTCCATCTTTTCCTGAGTCTTCCCCTTCTTCTCGTCCCTTCCAGTTCTTGAGTGAAGATCTTTTTGGGCATCCTATCCTCCTCCAATCTCATTAGGCGACCTAACCAGCTTATCCTTTGCCATTTTATCCATTTTACTATATTTTTTTCTGTGTTCATCTCTTCTTGTTCTCGATTCGTCCGACCTTTCCATTCCCCGTATTCATATTTAGGACCATATATTCTTCTAAATATTTTCCTTTCAAAAATTAGCAAAGCATGTTCTTCCTTCTTCGTCAACGTCCATGCTTCCGCTCCATACGACACTACCGGTCTTATTACTGTCTTGTATAATATAATTTTAGTAGCTCCGGATAAAAGTCGACTCCTGAAGAGACTTATAGCGGCAAAAGCGGCATTCTTACAGATAAAAATATTCTTGGTTGTGTCTGTCTGTCATTGAGCTATCAGTTCCGGCGTTACAAAGACATAGCGAGCCAACGAAGCTCCCATAAAAGCTCGCTCAACGAAACATCCTCACACCCCAAAAGACTCTGATTGTCAGTTTACAGTTAAACCTTGATATAGCGCCGCCGAATTTTTTGCTGAAATTTGTGGCGGTATGCCGAGGGAGGAGTTAAGTCAAAATACTAATTACGGGGAATTTCTGTTCACAGAATTTTATGGGTCTTAAATTACGGTGGCGCTATATCGGGGTTAGACTACTTTAGTATATGCACACAAATTACCAGAACTTGCAGTGCATACAAATAGAGTGTTTTTACACGCTTACCGTGTTTTTGGTGCAAATGTACATGTGACAAAATTGAGTGAAATACTAAAACGTAAGTATTAAAGCAAATACCATAACAATACCAATTCTATGAGGGATTGCTTTACTGAACCCATGCAGATTATAGCTAACTCCGATAATAATACACTCGTACTAACAGGAGCTTTTCCATTAACCTCTGGTAGCTTTACTGATTATAATGAAAGAACACAGAACGTACGGAATATAAATTTGTTAATTAACCAAGCAAACTGAAGTGTCTAATATGAATTGCCTTTTGGAATTTTACACGATTTTTTATGTTATACCACAAAGGTGTAATTAAACCGTTACCTGCGACATTGCAAAATAACATGACATGCCCTGAGTTATATAGTCGGTGGCATATCGGAAAATTGTATGCATGTATCTCATTTATTTTAATTTACTTAACGACACTGTAGTTCGACTGTATATCTTGAAAAGAAATGTAAGGACAGCGATCCTACTGTAACAAATGCTGCTGTCCCGGCACTTAACTGTACGTTACGATGAAAACCACAAAAACTTCAGAGATAATAGACGGTGGTTTTGGAGACACCAGAACTGGGTTTCTCCCAAATACAAGCAGAAACTTTACCGTTTGAACCAACTTTGTATTTATACGTGTAATGTACGCTTAAGTCATGAGTGCAAAAATCTTCCAAAAACGTAAGAGCCACCTCAAAATTCTAGGCGCCAGATTGGTGATGTGAAGCAAGTTCTCCAGTAAGGACAGAGAAATATCAGATGCCAACAAACAAAATTTAGTCACGAAGGCGGCCTGTTGCTCGAGATTTGTTTACCCCTATTTACTTTACCCTTGTACAGCAGTGAATGCATATAGAGACTGAGGTAAACACAAGCGTTCTAAACCTTTGCACTGAGATAAACAGTCAAATTCACGTTTCGGCCTTGTCGGTCATAGAAACGGCTAAAGGGCTAGTGCGTTTAGGAACAGTGGTGAGTGTGATGGCGCTTCCTTCGACTAATTCCTGTAGCTGGCCACCCAACCATTAAACAGTAACGTCTGTGATTCATCTGTGTGTTCAATTACCGTACACATGGGATACCCGAACTGACGCCAGTAACTGGCCCATGTTGATGGTTAGAGCAGTGTTTACCAAGCAGAATTTCACAGAAGTCTGGGGTTCAGCAGAACATCGTTAGGGGTTCCGCGTGAAATCGCGAATGAAATAAAAATTATGAAATAACCGTTAAAATTTCTGAATACCCAACGAAATATCGCAGAAATCTTTGTCTGGGATTTGGCAGTACTGGTATAATCTCTGTGCGCTATAAACTGTCCTTTTGTTGTACTCCAGTTTACATAAGCAGGGATTTATTGGGATAATAAAAATTATTTTAATGTTTCCTGCTTGGAAAGAAAGTTTGAGAAAACCTGCTGTAGCATATGAACGACATAATTACATAACACACCGCACAGGTCTGTGAGCAAAACGTCATTGACTGTTAGATCCCGTTGATGGTTATGCGTGAAATTGGAGTATTCCTGTAAACTGTGATGACATTAGTGTCAGAATTTGATGTAAGTGTGGGGTTAAAACTGCTGGTGTTTTGTATTTGTTGTTAAATTGCTCTGTCAAGTCTGTCCGAAAAAGGGTTTGATTCTCAAGAAGGAGCTTAGCTTAGTTTAGACACTTTTAACCCTTTAAATGCCGAATTAAATCCCATCTGCCATTTGCTGGCATTATTAGGATCTCACCATATTCTCCACGTTAGCAGGATAAGGGTTAAGTAGTTTAATTTAACTTAGCTGAGTGGCAGTCAGCTTTCAATGACGTAAGCTGTAACATGGAATGCTTTTATGTATATATTTTTTTACATCACTTTGCAGTGTCACTGACAATACAGAGACAGCAAAGATTATTAACACCACGTTTTTTGCAATGTTTAGCCAGTGCATGTTGCAGTATCCGAACCCTGTAACAATACTGCAAGCACTACTCTGAATGAAAGGGTTCCAGGTGCTGTGAGAGGCTTCATTTTGTGTCTCATCCACTTGGGTATCTAATTGGTACCCAAAGTATTCGGTACTCCGTTCTTTGTAAATTTCAGTGCTTGTAAGCAAAAATAATCCTCTGTCAGTCGAAACGGAAAGCAATGTAATAGATGTTGCAGAAGCAAGAAAAGACTGCATGAAACGTAACTTGAATACATATTGAGTAAGAAAGATTAAGTCGCAGTGCTGTTAATTTTTGCAATTTAATTTCAAATTAAAAAAGGTTATTTTTCCCTCTCTTTCTCCCCCCCCCCCCCCGATGCAATATTGCATTTCGAAGTTACATCTTCTCATTATTAACACATATATATGTTTCCTTCCATAGTTTTGGGATTCTGTTTTATTCACCTGTGTTTGGCGGAGCTTGTGGCATATTGGATTTTGATGGGGAAAGTTTAGGGAAAGAGACCACTTGCAAGACCTAGTCATACATCGGAGCGTAATATTAAATATGAAACTTAAAGAAGTGAGATTGGGGTCGTGGATTTTATTGGTGTTACTCAGGATAGGGAGAGTTGGTGGGCTTTTTTTAAAGAATTGATGAACTTTCATGTTTCAACAATGCGGGGAATTTCTTGCCTAACTGAGAACCTGTTAGCCTGTCCAGAAGAACTCTGTTCCATGTAATTACTTAGTTAAATAATTAGTTAGTAAGTTAGCTGTTTTGAACATGACATCTTTTTAGCGTCGATCTAATTACCAAGTTTTAAACTGGTGAAATATTGAGAAAGTTCTTCTTAGTTTGATTGTCCCTGCTATTGCTTTTGTTTTCTGTACTTCACTCATAGCTCTTGCCTCTATTCAAAATCATTTCGACTATGGGATATAAATTATTGTCTATTTTAGTAATTAGAATTAATAAAATACATTTAAACTCGGTTACAACGACCTCGGTTGGTGCAACACCTCGACTATAACGTTATACTTTCTGTGGTACCAACTAATTCCCCATAAGGCACGTGTTTTTCTGCCTTGCTTAGTACGACATACATAAGAGCATCTACCTCGGATATAACGACATGGCTAATCAGCTGTTCCAATACAATTTTCCAAGAAGTAGGTTATTCTGATAATTCAACTATCTGCTTGTCCTTGATAAGGCAAGACGTGTCTTTCAGTAGCTATATAAATTCCAGGGCCAGAGAATGAAAATAGTAATCTTTATAGGGACCATCCCCGTTGGTGTAACATTCATAATGTGTATCGGTATATCCAGTCACACAAAGCACACTACTTACGATCTTTAATTGTCTGGCTACTAGTTTCAACCTCATGTATAGTATATAGGTCATCATCAGACCAGCTATACTAGTACAACGATTTGTATTTGACCTTACCTTTATACACTGTAATACATGCTTTAATATTTTTTTATTTTAATTATTTTATTTTTTATGTGTTGTAATGTAACAAGGTGGAGGAGATCCCCTACCTCATGATTCTTATTTGACGTCCAGGTGGCCGTGCATCATGATAAATTCTTATAATAAAACCAGCCAGATGCACTAATTTCTCAAATTTATTTTCGTAATAAAAATCTACATGTTTCGGAAAGTTCCTCTGTCCATCCTCAGGAGTTTTTCAATGTACACATAGCAATGGTAGATGTCATACGGGTTTACTGACAGCTTGCGAGCAGGATCAGGACAGAATTTAGTCCTGATCCTGCTCGCAAGCTGCCAGCAAACCTGTATGACATCTACCATTGCTATGTGTACATTGGAAAACTCCTGAGGATGGACAGAGGAACTTTCCGAAACATGTAGATTTTTATTACAAAAATAAATTTGAAAAATTAGTGCATCTGGTTGGTTTTATTATAAGAATTCATGACGCTTAGTATCTGTTTATATTCTTGTTGTTACATAAGTGGCCTGATGATAACCTATATACGAGTCGAAACTAGTAGCCAGACAGTAAATCGATGGCAAGAAGTGCGTTGTGTGTGATTGGAATTTTCGATACACGTGATAACAACAGTAACCTTTATTCAATGTGTACGAAAGTTTTCCCTCTAATTGTCTACTGCAGCAGTTAGCAGAAGACCGCTAAAGTGGTAACGTGGTTACTCACCAACAAAATCTTTTGAGCGTCGAAGAAAGAGGTTAAAGTGATTAGAGAAATAGAAAATGGAAAAAAAAAAAGAATCTGATGTGTGTCGGGGATTTCGTCTCTTAAATTCTTCGATCCGAGGTGGAAAAACAGAACCAAAGTGTTAGTGCCTTTGAACAGAACGGACGGCGAATACATCGCTTTCGGAAGCCTGAAAGAAGTGACGATGATAAGGCGCTGCGTAAGTGGTTTGAACAACAGGGACGTGACAATGTGCCAGGGAGCGGTCCTGTTCCCATGATAGGTTTTGTTCTTCGTAACTATTCAATTTAATTTATGTACTGTTTAGCGCAAACTTACAATTTACAATTTTAGAACAGCAATTTTTAATTATAAACTTTGATTGTAATTTAAATTTGAAATATATCAATTAACATTAATTAGTATGACTACAGGTCTGTATTTTGTACGGAAATATTTGTTCCCAAGTTCTACCATTCACCTCGCCTACAGCGACACAAATCATTCGGTCCCTTCGATGACGTCACAATCAAGTTCGACTATGTTTTATTTTAAACTTCAAGTACATTCACAGAGTTCTTCAAAGCACTGTTGGTTGTTTTATCCAACAGAAAGTAACACAAAGACGCAGAATATGTGATGATATAGCTAATTAATTTTAAATAGCCCTGTTTGTGACTTTCGTCATTCTTCTGACAGCCTAATTGTTTCCCCGTCTTTATTATTCCTTTTGTTTGAAACGAGAATGACTCTAGGCTAAATAATCCGTTGTCAGTCTAAACATCTGTGAAGAAAACAGATTTTTTCTGAGCAGAAAGAGCGAAGAAAGAATATAAATATGAATACACTCAGGTAAGAGAAATTGCGTTTAATTTTCTGTTGCTTTTTATAATTTGATTTCAGAGCGGGCATGAAAGCATTGCGTAATACAAAAATCAATTTTGTCGCTGTGTCCAAAGTGTTGGATGGCTCCTACAGTGACAACTGTATGCTTCGGAATTGTCACGTGATCAGATTTCAGTCCCACTGTTTTCTGTATTCCAGTCTCCCGTCCTACTGTTTTCTGTATTCCAGTTGCCCGTCATATTGTTTTCTGTATTTCAGTCGCCCGTCCTACTGTTTTCTGTATTCCAGTCGCCCGTCCTCCTGTTTTCTGTATTCCAGTCGCCCATCCTACTGTTTTCTCTATTCCAGTCGCCCGTCCTACTCTTTTCTGTATTCCAGTCGCCCATCATATTGTTTTCTGTATTCCAGTCGCCCGTCCTACTGTTTTCTGTATTCCAGTCGCCCGTCCTATTGTTTTCTGTATTCCAGTTGCCCGTCCTACTGTTTTCTGCATTCCAGTAGCCCGTCCTACAGTGTTCTGCATTCCAGTCTCCCGTCATACTGTTTTCTGTATTCCAGTCGCCCGTTCTACTGTTCTTGATGTCGGTGATGATGTAGAATGATCTGCGGAAAAGGGAAGCCCCCAAGAAAAATAGTTTTAACGTTGACCATAAAACCTACTATAAACGCTGGACCAATCATAATTATCACAAACACAACCACCACCCTCACTCACTACCACACCACCCGACCCCCT
>Ga0123354_10015179_pt1 | contig 12015 bp, 12 predicted proteins | sample TergutLab28metaG_2_FD_97872 | JGI IMG/M metagenome (GOLD analysis project Ga0123354, IMG submission 97872) | Labiotermes labralis P4 segment gut microbial communities from Petit-Saut dam, French Guiana - Lab288 P4 | ecosystem: Host-associated > Arthropoda: Insects > Digestive system > Gut ... | reverse complement strand
ACTGCATTTTGAAGAGAAAAAAACGGAGAGTATATACCATGTTTAAAATATTCAGTACCTATATTTGTTGAAAAAATATATAAAATGCAACTTTAGGGGTTAGCGGTGCGGTACGACCACTATTGTTGACATTAGGCGTCAAAAGGTTAAAGTGGCCCCGAATATTTAATCTTCCCGGGCCGCCCACATATCTCGGGAAGGACTTGGTTCTGCTGCGTAGGCTGGTATTTGTGTACCAACGTTTCTGGACAACCAAAGGGGAACTGCTCGATACTTGAAAGACGGGACAGATAGACTGATTCATAATTCAGTAACCAAGTACCAACTTACGCCGCACAGCGTTCCAGGAGAGAGACGCCTGATATCGCATGTCTATTACCCAATGCATGGATCATGGTCATTTTTGTTAACTTATGAGCCGTTCAAGTAGCCAATAAATTCCCCGTATTTTTTTTTTCAGAACACCCCGCTACTAGGCCCTCTCCTGAGACATGAATCGAATCCATTCCCTCTCACCCCGTTTATTTAATATCAATTTTAATATTATACTTCTCCACCTGTACGTATCCCAATTGAACCCACATGCTAAGTATTTCTTCCTAATATATTGCATTAATCTGTTATCTGCCTCCTGCATTCTGCATATCCAGCCAACCTCATACTCCGTAATTTTGTCACCTTACAAATCTGCCACTAATTACGAAATCCCCATTACACAACTTTCCCCTGTTTCCGGTTACCGCTTTCTCACAAATCCTTTAGAATTGGTCGTTCAGAATTAACGTTATTGTACGATTCAAAACTAACTAGCCAAGGTATTAAAGTGCCGTTCATTGCATATTCAAAGAGGCTGTTTACCTAAATCTATATATGGGTGTAATCTATATATCTATAATCTATATACTCATCCACCCATGTGTTCCGATCTACCTTAAACACACAAAATGTGAGGTAACTTAATTTTTGTACATCAGCGCCGTATCATGCAAGCTGCGTTAACAAGTTCTGTGTCTCAAGGCTAAGTTCGAAAAGCGAACCCTGACTCTCGTCTCAGCCTTATGACGTGGCTGAGGCCTGTGTAACGCTCCAACAGTACGTATGGTTGCGTCTATTCATTTGCTCCGCAGAATTCGGTGTGGGAATAGTGTCACGCAGGGATTGCAAAGGGCTGCAAAAGTTGGCACGGTAAGTGGCCGCAGTTTATTTAGTGACGGTGTAATTGTATTGTTTTGCATTGCATCTTGATATGCTCACGTCTTTATATATGAAATTGAATGCAAAATTAGATTGTTCTTGAAGTTCAATGAATGTAGTCCCCGTAGTGTTTGTTAGAACCGAAGGTAATAATTATATAAGGGTATAGCAGTCGTAACACAACTATATTATCAGGTGTATATAACTTATGAACTACATGTTTCGGCCAATGCTGCTGTGGCTATCATCAGGTTGGATTCAATTTATCAGAAAAGCTATATAGATATGATATAACACAGAACAATTATTAGTATTAGTGTAGGCGAGACGAATGAGATCTCGTTTTACGTAAAGTCGGTGGGCGTGTGTGCAGATGGTAAAGAACCGTGTGTATAAAATGTGTTATCCTGTTTGTCTACGACAATGAATTGTACATGCCGAGTCGGTTCGGGCCCCGTGGGGTGTGGAAGGCCTGGACCGGTGTTTGGTCCTGTGGGGGAGTATTTTCTTGCCTGTGGTGGGGGCTGAGTGTCATACCGGTCTGCTGCTGTGGCTGTGTAGACATTATTCAGACATCCACGGTCATTCACTACATCCAGCAGCGCGCCACTCCATAAATAACAGCGATCAATGTTAGTGAATAACGCAATATACATGACACGTGTAATTAGACATGAAAACGGTGACATAGAGAAAGACTCAAAAGTGATAAAACAGTGATACCACCGCTTTTTACAAGGATACAGGGCTGTTGTTTGTGTTACACGTCCTAACCACTATAGCGACGAATAGATCTTCCAATCTTCTCTACCTACCCAGGACACGATCGTACCCACTGACACCGGCACAAAACAAGGAACCATAATACTTCACGGCACTTAGAAAAATCCCTTCCCCACTACAGTACACCTGCAGCTGCCAACCATACCGTAGATATAGGATGTCTCTTGTTACAGTGTGTTATTTTACATTACTCTCTTTCCCAACTTTTCTTTATAAAGGTGCTCCAGTTTTACAAATATTATAGTGCATCCATTGCGATTTTTGTGTCATATTCACCCCATAACGCTACATAACAACTTGGTTGTATTCCTGTGCTGTCAGAAGAGCTGAAGTTATCTTTCGTCCACCGTTGGCCACATTTACTTCAGTGTACTTCGTTAACCGTTGCACATTATTACGACTGAGATGGTCTCTTGTTAAAGGTACTTACTTACTTACTTACTTACCTATTTACTTCATGGAGGTGTAATGAATGATACATGTCTTGATGGGACAGGAGAATTTCAGCAATATAACAGCCAAGTTTTCGTTCCACATTGTTTGAAATCAGCATTTAACATTCGTACTGACGAAGTTTTTATTGGGAAGGTGGCGTGACAACACTTTTAGTTGCTCACCGGTCTCTTTGCCTACAGAAGGAACAGCCTCCATTAGGTATGTTTCAGTCGTCAGGTGATATTCTGTGTGCGCGTGTTGTCATGTGGAGCTACCAAATGATGGCAGTATCTGCTGACTAAAACCTAACTCGATGTAGCAGAGTTTTTCTTGAGATGCTAACAGATCCTCAGCTAAACAAGAAATTCCCAGCATCTTATGATTTCCATAAGTTCATTTCTACATTCAAAAGCGCTCGCAATTTGACCCTGTCCTGCGCCAAAATTAAACCAACGCATGTCCCCAAAACACTTCCTGAATATCGGTTTTAATATTTTCCTCCCATCTACGCCTAGATCTTCCAAGTGGATTCTCTCCCCCCGGTCTCCCCACCCAAAGCCTGTATGGACCTGTGTTGTGACGTATACAATTAACTTGCCTACCCCATCTCATTCTTGTTGATTTGATCATGCAGTTTACAATTTTGCCGTGAAACTTGATATGATCACGTCTTTATTTATCGAACTGAATGCAAAATTAGATCGTTCTAGAAGTGTTAAAAATTACATTAAAATTTACATTAAAATGTTCTTACATGTTTAGGTTTAACTAACCTTCATCAGGGAACTTCTTGTCGTACTTTGCTAAAGTTATGTTTCTTAAAACAGTTAGTTAAAAACTTTGTTATGAATCAGTTCGGTCGTGTGGCTGCATATTTATCCACTCCTTATCGGTGTGTGTACCGTGCACAGTGCACAGCCTCTCTATATTTTAAATATTTTAATAACTATAACTTTAACAAAGCACTAAAATAAGCTTCCTGATGTTGTTTTGTTAAACCGACACATGTACGAGCATTTTAAGGTAAATTTTAATGTATGTTTTAATACTTCTAGAACAATCTAATTTTGCATTCAGTTGGATAAATAAAGACGTGGTCAAGTAATATTTGTCGACCAGTTCATATCGTAAAGTTCCCCGTTATGTAGTGTTCTCCAATCCCCCGTTACTTGACACCTACCAGGTCCAAATATCAGCTATGTGGTGAAAACCGCCTGTCTTTCTGTTTTCATTTTGTTCAATAAACAATACTTTCCAAACTTGTATTTGAATATGATGTGTGCAGTAATCTGACGCTGATCCGGGTTTAATTACAGTGTAAATAGTAGGAATGTAGTGCTGGTTGTTTTGGAAGTTGTAAGAATGAGTACGGGGACCGATTTAGTATACCAAAACATAACAAATTACATTTCTACTATTATATTATATTATATTATAATATTATATTTGGGATCAAATATCATACACCTTGCTAGGAACCCTCTAAAATACAGTGTGTTCGGAAAGTCGTTGTGCACGTAGGCTACGGTAGAGTCCAGCTGAAATGTGATGGTACACGGTGACGCACGGGTGGGAATGTTCGGAAAGTCGCTATGCACTTATCAGAGGCGTTGGAAGTGATGTCCACTACATTCGCCAGTTTCCCCTTCACTTCCCCTTTCGTACGTCACCGTGTGCCTTCACAGTTCAAATGGACTCTATCGTAGCCTATGGGCACAACGACTTTCCGAACGCAATGTAGTATACCAACAGCCTGTTTGAAGAATAATCTGCGTAACCCCCTTCCTCCAAATGGCTTCCACTTTCAAAAATGTTGGTGGGGAGAGAAAGGGTAGAAGCAATTGCGTTTTACGTGATTTTACGTAATTCCGAACTTGTTACCATATACCGAAAATACAACGAAATTTTATGTTCTCACAGCGGTGGTGTTGGGGATCAGAGTCATCTGGGATGTGACGCCGTGACCTCCAGCAATGTCTTCCCGCGAATATGAGAGTGCTACCATCCTTCGAAAAGTCGGAAACCGCCCGCCTAGCGACAGCAACAGCGTCACATCCGGGAAGAACTGAATCCTCAGATATTTATATTAACAAGAGAGATGAAGCGAATCGAACTACGGCCAGGTGCGCCTGCGCGCGGTGCGTTAGAAAAGTACTGTATCAATGTCCGATGAACTTTAAACGACGCTTCTTCTCCGCATTTTCTGATGGTGCAGTAATAATATTACTGTTAGCTTGGGTAGCTCAATTTGTAGAGCGATTGGCCGGGGGCTGGATGACTGGGCAACTAACGTTCTGCGGCCAGTGGGGAGGATTTTTTTTTTTTTACTTCAGTGTCCAGGCCCGGGTACAGTGCACACACTATCTGCGGCCTGGCCAGGGGCGTATCTGGGACAGGTAGAGGGGCGGCGAGTGGTGCCTTCTCCCGGGCAACAGAGTCCAGGGGGCGGCAAATGAAAGCATCTGATTTTCAGAGACTAACGTATTTGAAATTATTTAAATGAAGACCAGTCAATAAGAAATACAAGTTTTTCTGTTAGGTACAGCCACTGCCTTTACCCCAACCTCTTGGCACCAGAAAGCTTAGCTACATCACTGGTCAAACTCCTCAGAGAGATGAGCACCTGCGTCATGCAGTTGGTTCACACTCACCAGTGCCGCTGTTAACGAAGTATGCAACCATTTATCAACTACGACATCCATTTCCATGACGTCATGTATTAAGCACAGTAACAAAATTTAGAAAACTTTACATTTCCATCGGTCGACCACTGCACACACGCCCGGCGCAGAAACAGCAGGAAGTGACAAACTTTAGTTGTCGGATGAAATACGGTCCCTGTACATTAGCATTTGCTGTGTTATCTACATTTTCTTTTATTTTCAGAGGTAAGCATGAGTACTTCGGGCAGCGGAGAGATGGATATCACCTCTTGGGATGTTTTGGAAGAACTCGAGTGTCCTGTGTGTATGGAGTACATGACGTCACCCATTCCTATGTGTACGAATGGTCACAACATATGCAACACCTGCAAGCCGAAAGTGGATCATTGCGCATTATGTAGAGAGCAGCTCTCAGAGTCAAGGTGCTGGCTTCTTGAGAATATCATTGAGAAAATTAAGTTTCGTTGCCAGTACTATACGGAAGGTTGTGAGTTTATAACTACTGCTCAGTTCATCAAGTCTCATGAAGCCGGCTGCCCTGACCGTCCATTCGACTGTCCGTTTTCAGTTGTGGGTACCAAAAATTTCTGCTGGAAAGACACAGAAGTTGTATGTGGAGCCACATTTTGGACGAGCACGGACCATTTGCTGTACCATGAAAATGTCAATTCTTCCTTACATTGGACTGTGCTGCACCTGGTCCATTGCACCTAGCACTGTCCGCATGGGGTGAAACATTCTTTGTGTTATTCAGAATGATAAAAATGGATATGTATTGCTGCGTTCTGTATGTAGGTCCACAGGAAAGGGCATCCTCATACAAATACTGGGTAGCAGTTGCAACAAAAGATAGGTCTGAATTTGCCACAGTGTGCCTGCCAACTAAATCATATTTTGTTGATGTAGAAACACTGTTCAGAAATCAGGAGTGTGCAGTTTTTTATACGCGTTTTGGAATCGATGTAGTCGTGAACTCTCAAGAAATTTAGTGCCCTTTGGGGTAAAAATATGCGGCTAGCGATGGCACTACCTGCCCTTAAAACACGTGTTATCAGTAGACATACTCAATTAATTGCAGTTGTCACCATATTAATCATGCACATATTTTTTCACGCCGTTACCTGAATGCCTAAGTAAAACCTCGCGTTGGCATTGTAAGAAGCTAGTATGATAAGTGTTGCTTTTGTAGTATCATTTGTTGTTAAGCTGCTCTTTCAACATCCTTTTCTGCCAGTGTTACAAAGGGACACACAATTGCAGTTGACACAAATGTTTGTCAGTGTTACTGTTAGATCTTTGGAGCACATGGAATTGTGTTTCAGCCCACATGTAGGTCATCTTGAGGCCAGTTCTTATATAAAATAAATTACTGTTGCATGAGTAAAGCTCCAGTTTGCTTTTTGTTTCAGGTGATTTTTATGTGAGACATCCCTGTTGTGTGTTATTCATCCATCAATAGAAAAGTGTAATTTAGTGTAACACAACTTTATTACATAAATATTTTAACAGAACACAGCTAATATAAACAATTTAATTATTTTTATAATCAATTTTTTAGACTAAATTATAGTTTTCTGTAAATTACAGTTTGGTATTTTCAGATCTCAGTCCATACTTAAAACATAATTCATGCTGTACAACAAGTATTACAGATTCGCAAACACTGAATTATGGATCTTGATATTCCTTTATATGACAGCGACTTTCATTCAATATGGAACTGTTACTTTCTTGCTGAAAGTAGTGAAAGTGCACTTGCATAATTTATTTCTAAATTCGTTTAAAATTTAATCTTGTTACATCGTGTCATTTTCCATTACTCCCTTTCCCAGGTTTTCTTTAAAAATTGTTGCAGTTTTACAAATCATTTAGTACATCCATTGCGATGTTTGTGTCATATTCACCCCATAATGCAACATAACAACAACAACTTGGTTGCGTTCCTGTGCTATCAGAAGAGCTGAAGTTATCTTCCGTCCAAAGCTGGCCACATTTACTTCAGTGTACTTCGTAAACTCCGTGGCCTTAGTCCGCACGCGAAGTTAGTGCCAACTTTTGCGGATAGAGGGGTGTCACGTGGTCAGCGCAACGGGTCCCCACAGCCGTTAATCTCTGTTTTCTAGACCTGGAGCCGCTGAGTGGACCTCGTTCCAGACCCAATACTACTCAGAAAATCTGGTAGCGCCGGGACCTCTGTATCTGTAGCCAGAAACTCTGACCACTAGACCACAGAGGCGGTCAGTGTACTTCGTAAAACGTTACATATTATTAAGACTGAGATGATCTGTTGTTAAAGGTACTTACTTACTTACTCCATGGAGGAGAATCTTTTTTGAGAAACTAACCGGTTTACAGCTAGTCAAAAATTATCGCATTTTATGGAACAGGTAGATTCATTACCGCATTCACAAGAGCCCCCCCCGGCCCTATCCTGAACTAGATTAGTCCATGCCCTCATCCCACAACCCGCAGATCCATCTTGATATAAAACTCCCATCTACTCCTGAATCTTCCATATGGTCTCTTTCCCTCATATTTCCACACCAAAACCCTCCATGCAACTCTTCTCTGCCATGCGTGTTACATTCCCCGCCAATCCTTTTAGATTTTTCATCCAAATAATAAATGGTGAGTGGTGTAGATCATTAAGTTCCTCATTATGTAGTCTTCTCCATTCCCCCGTTCCTCGTCCCTCTTAGGTCTAAATATTCAAAGCACCCTACACTCAAACAGCCTCAGCCAACGTTCCTCCCTTAAAGTGAGCAAACAAGTTTCACACCCCAACAAAACAACAGGCAAAATTTAGATTACTGTATATGTGAGTCTTTATAATTTTGTATAGCAAAGTGGAAGACAAAAAATTCTGCCCCGAATAATAGCAAGCATTACATGAATTCAATCTGGTTCTAATTTCTTCCAGAACAGTAATTTGATTGGTTAAGTTTGTTGCCAAATATTTGAAATCTTCCGCCTTTTAAGAGGAACTATTATCAATATTTATATTGTGACCTCGTCCTGCATTCCGATACCGAGACGTGACCATGCACTTGGTTCTTTCAGCATTTACTTCTAAAACACTGTCCTTACTAACAACTACTGAAGCTTCTCTTTCCCTTTATAGTATGTAAGATTCCGCCCAATATATTATTGTCATCAACATGAAGCTGAAGCTGATGTGTACCATTTAATTTCAAGCATTCTATTTTACACTCCCAATGGCGTACTGTACAGCAAAGTTGAAAATCCATGGCGATACAGCATCTAATTTTTTTTAAACTGTTCTGATCAGGAAACATGTAAAACAAATGTCTGCCTACTAGGACCCTGCAATAGGTTTTCATAACGAGCAACGCCACACATCAAAATCCTAATCACACTGTATCCGTCCTTCCATAATCGGAACAGAAGGAAGAATGTACTTTTCACACTAGTTTTAAATAGTATCCTACAGATTGGTTATCCTGATGATGTTTGTTCACAACCTTTGTTGATTGTTGGGGAGGTGAAACCGTTTAGTGTTACAGCTGCCTCCTTCAGGTTAAAATAATTAGCAAAGGGCAGAAAATATGAGTTCATAGGCAGTGATTTGTAAGGTAAATGCGCCATAAAAAAGTGACTCTGACTTTTACAGCTTTACGTACTATGCACTACTTGTACGTTTGAAATCTTAAGTTAATCGAACTCGGGTATAAAAATTCAGTACATACTTTTCAGAAAACATTTCGTTTACGTTACAAAGGCTAACTGGCAGTTGTTTAGGGAAATAATCGTTGTTGGGTGTGACAGCCGTGGAGGGTATTCTGAACGTTAAAATGGGTGTAGTAGCATGTAGTAAGTAGCGTGCTGCAGAGGGTTACAACAGGACATGGAACTCCTTATTAGAACAGTAGTACCTCACACTGTATTTAGCCTCTTCCAAAGCCAGTTCAGAACACAGTGCGATATAGCGCTTCCGTCTATGAATTTCCAACAAACTCTGTTTTCCTTAAGGTAATTCATTAGCTACTTACGTCTTCGCTGTCGTATTCCTGTCACTTCCTTCAGTAACGTGTTTCAGACGGCATTCTCTACTCAGTGTGTGACCAAACGAGATAGCCTTCTTTCCGTTTATGTGTAACACATGTGACTCAAACCTCTTCACTGCAAAGGGCCACACTTGCTTTTGTGGGCCGGTTTGTGGGTCACACGTTCAAAAATATCTAACAGCTTAAATTACTCCGTAAATTTATTATATGTACATAATTTACGTATGCGACTTCGGGTTCGAGACCACTGATGTAGGATTACTACTAGACTCTGTAACCCTCCATTTATCACACGATCAGGCCAACTGATATTCTCCGTGTAGTAACTACGGTGTTTCTGAGGATTACAACAGCTATGGAATCTACTCACACAAGTACCGCAGTCCAGTATGCACAGAGTAGGCCAGTTCACTTGCAGCGTAACATCTCTGTAGGCCGTGCCTTAACACGGTACCTCTAGAAATACCTCATCAACAAGCTAGCTTTTTCACGTCCGATCCATCTACTCATTCCGTCATTTACCCATTTCGTTAAATCCAACGTATTTCATACCTTACGCCCTTTGTGTAGGTGTAATGGGGTGCAGTGGCAGTCCTACCACCGACACGAGAAAATTATTACTGTATCGCTGCCACCATCTGGACAACACCATGAAGGATAGTGACGTAATATATTCTACGTCACTACAACAAGATAAAATAGCACAGACATTTACACGGTACATTTAAAATGTAGTATACCAACCAATAATTCACAGTTTCTACCAAATAGAACTACGACAAACTAGATCACCCCTCCCTTTACTGCATAATTCCTTCCATCTACCACCGCCAATCAATTTGGAACAGAAACTTATAAAGGCAACCAAACGGTACCAAATATGCCGCTGAACATTTTGCTCACATTAATTTGGCACCAAACAACATAATGACGCTTAATATGCATAACAACTGTTAGCAGTAGTTCCCACATTTTGTAAATTCACTTTTCCGCCACTCCCGCACAAGTCTGCCGCTGCCAAAGTTCAGGATAAAGTCTCCGTACAACCGCTTCACAAAGCTTCAACACGCTTTCACAGCCTAAGTCACCATTTCTTGTTTTTGCCTAGTAACAGTTCTTTCAGTTTGCTATTACTATGCGAGTGATAGTTATCCAGCCTTCCTGTTTACCCAACTAACATCATTTATGAAAAATAAAAATGAAATTTAGAAAAATAGAAAAAAACTCTTTCTATGATTCACGGTGTAGATGTGCTGTTGGTCAGGATACGGGAAGGTTACAGACCGCATTAATAAGATACGGCGTTTGAATATCTCCGGTATTTCAGAGCGCTGTGCGCAGTTAGGATCCTTTAGCCCGGTTAGCTCAGCTGTGCCGACAAGCACAACACTGCTCCGGCCCTTTTATCTGCCTGTCCGATGACCACCAGTGGCTCAGTTTTCCTCGACACTGCGGCCGGAGTGCGAAGCTGATTTTTCACCATCATCTAGTGCCACGGTCATGAAATGCGTGGATCTTTTCCACTCTTTACTTCTGCATACTCTCACAATAACTTTATTGTTGCCACTCGAGCTGATTTTTTGTTTCTGTACTTAAATAATGCTCTCAGCAGCAAGGAGAGCTGAAGTACAATTACTGGGCTACGGGCTGGACGGTTCAGGGTTCGAATTCCGTTACGGGCAATAGATATGTTCTCCGAAACGTCTGTCGGTTTGCGCGGGATATTTCCTCGAGTTGAAGCGGCTGGAGGTGTGACGCACAACTCGCCTCCATCTAATGCCACCTTAAGAATATGTGGCGCTGTACCTCCACATCCCCTACATGCCCTTGAGGCGTGCATATGGACTATGAGGGTAGAGATGCAAGAGAGTAAGTGGCAGGGGGACAAAGAAACCTGCAAAATGTGGAAGTTAAAACTGTCCTTCGCCATTGTTGTTACCACGATAAACAGTGAATCATGGTGGGCCAGGCTGGCAGAATGAGAGAGCTGGTGAGCAGAGTGGTGTGGCGGCTGAATGTGCGTGCCCGGGTGATAGCAGCAGGCAGAACTTTGAATGATGGGAGCTTCACACTACATATCAACCTGATTACAGCGACCTGACGGGTCCGGCATGTAGCGCGCATGAGAAAGATGCGAAAAATACCCTGCCCACGCAATGAAGGCATAGAGGGATATGGAGATACAGTTCCACTCATTCATAAACTCGGCTCTAGATGAAGACGAGTGGTAAACCTCACGCCCCGAATGCTTTACCCCGTTGTCCAACGAATGGGAAGCTGGGTTGTCCCCAGAGCCGAGCTGAACGTTTTGCAGAAGAAAATAATTACTCTTGCCCACTCTGGGATTCGAACCCCTGATGATACATCCTTTGGCCTAATCACTATACCGACTGAGCTGTCCCGGGTGGTGAGAGAGAAGCAGTTCTTACAAAACCGTTGTAATAAAATCTGAGCGGATATCACCTCCTATAAGCCACCGATACGAGTTTAATATTAAAAAGGGATCTTAAACAGAGTATGACAAGACATGAAGCGGATTCATCTGGCACAAAATCGAGTCAAACTACTAGCTAACGTTGATATGTTACTGGAGCGTACGATACAATAAAACATGGGGAATATCTTGACTACCAGCTTACCATTAAACTATGCTACATGAAGTAAGGAATACGAAAAGAGGCAATAACAGTCTAGACGATAAAGGCGCTAATGTGGCATTTTGTAGGCAATTCATGAACAGATCGTACCTTAAACACAGAAACTGTGGGGTAAACAGATGTAGAGCTCAATTGAAACCTGATGGCACACGGCGACGCACGCGACCCGGGGGGGGGGGGGGGGGGGAGGGGGACGGGGGGGAATGGGGGGGGGGGACGGTAGTTTGGCAAACACCCCCAAAAGGGGTTTTTGTTTTT
>Ga0123354_10015177_pt1 | contig 12016 bp, 6 predicted proteins | sample TergutLab28metaG_2_FD_97872 | JGI IMG/M metagenome (GOLD analysis project Ga0123354, IMG submission 97872) | Labiotermes labralis P4 segment gut microbial communities from Petit-Saut dam, French Guiana - Lab288 P4 | ecosystem: Host-associated > Arthropoda: Insects > Digestive system > Gut ... | reverse complement strand
ACTGTACAGCTGTGTCACACCAGTACACACACTGTACAGCTGTGTCACAACAGTACACACACTGTACAGCTGTGTCACACCAGTACACACACTGTACAGCTGTGTCACACCAGTACACACACTCCACATTAGTTATTTCATGGAACACAACGGGGATGACAAACCTCATGTTTATGAATTTTTTAATTTCATTCAACAGCACATGAACACTTCTATTATTATAAATGAAGTAAAAACCTAGCGGTGGGTTTTCTCAAAGGTTCAGGTTAAATTCCAAGCCAGTCTTTCTGGGATTTGTAGTGAACAAAGTGGCAATAATACAAGGTTTTCTTCAAGTCGTTTAGTTTTCTCTGCCAATGTTATTCCGCCATTGCCCCACAAATATATTTCTCTTATCTAGCACCGACACTGTATGTGAGCGTTCCCTATGTCGTGCAAATAACGAAAACGTAGTTTATTATATTTTAACCGTCACCCTGGGGATTTACTCCATACTATTATCATTAAATCGTGTTGTTATCAATCAAGCCCCCAGCCAATTTCTGCCTTACGTAACGCGTATAAACAAAATCGGGGAAGGTCTTATCCTTTCTAAGGTTTCTGATGGGGTTTGATTTTGAGGTGAAGTACTCGTATATTTCTCACCTTAAAGTCATAAAATGTACGAAATTACACAAAGTAATACACCATATTTATTGCTGGTCAAACATTTTGACTTTCGGCTTCGTTATTACCTACTGAGCTGTGCTTCCTTCAATATATCCTTTTACACGTTCCGAAATGGCAGGTGTGCTATTTTGTAATACACTGCAAAACGAGTATCATTGTTCAGAATGTCTAAACAGCACCGTAGTGACTGGACATAAGCGAATCTGGATAAAGCCTTAAAGACATGGCTCTAAGGGATCACGAGTCTCTTATCGCAAGGTTGTTTGGAACGGAAGACAGCAAGAAGGTAGTTTTTTTTGTGGGCAAATAATAATTGTACAGAAATTTGAAAAGGTTTAATTATTTTTTCATACCCTTGAACAAGTTGAAATAAATCAGCTTTATGGGGCCAGGATCTACAACATTCACAAACCTGGACTTCCTGCGGTAGATAAGCAAACGCCAAGAATTGATGGCATTAATGAGAGAAAACCAGGTCGCCGTTATTGTCAGTAGTGAGAACGGTTTTAATCCGAATCTCCTATTCTGTGCCGTGGTATCTCTCATCAAATAATTTTCCTCCTGGACGTACCGTGGAATAATCGCAGGACGAACAATGTGTCTCCCTCATGTCTTATTAAACATATAATTGCATATGTTCTCCGGAATCTAGAACAGAAATTCCTGCTTGTCCCGATGGGGACGTAGCTACTCCAAAACCCTATAAGCCCCGTATATGGCTAGATATAATGGCGTAGAGCAGTTGCATTCGAGAGTCTGAGCGATCTACAAACCCCAACCAACGGAAATGTCAATACTTGACTCAGTGTGAACTACTAGGTTAAAGCAGTTGACATGTGGCTAAGATTGAAAGTTGTGCCCGAAGTAATGTTTCCGAATTATTAGAGGATGTCTATACGAAGGCAGTAACTGGACAAAATCCATTGGCAGATTCACTTTGTCCAGCAGATCGACATGTCTTAAATGGCCACTTTTTGTTTGCATGAAGTAAAGCTCTGAGAGACCTAAACATCCAGATAAAGAATAGATGTTTTGAAATGTTTACAATTAAACTAATTACGTGCCAGTGCATGACTCAAGCAACTTTTCTCTAGAAAAGTCCCTCTCGGAAACAATACATCCACTTCCAAAAGGCACAAGTATAAGGAAAAACAAAGCATATATCCCAGCGTTTTGGCATTTTAAGCAAAAGACCTCATATGAAAAGAATCGAGTCCGCTGAAAACAATAAAGTGAAAAAAGAAGCAGTCACAACTTCCAAGAAAAACTGCACAGAAATGAACTTCTGCTTTCAAGAAAAGGGAAACAAAAAAGACACATTTGGTTACTATCACGAACTGCAGTAGGGAGTCTAACAGCATCGTCCAATTGCAGCAAGAAGATTGGTATTGTTTTATCCGTGATGAAAATGGATGAGGTTGTAGTCTAATGGATTGCAGGAAAGACGTAGATATAGAACATGTGTTGGTGCCGACAGAAGAGCAGAAGATTCATTTGCATAACACGATAAATACGTTCAAGTTTCCACTGATCCTTACGTGTCCCTTTCAACCAAAATACTCTTATATTAGGATCATATTTTCTTGTACATACAACAAAGTTCATATTTAATTTCATGTAGGAACTTAGTACATTTTGCCTGTTTATCTATTTTAAACAAATCTTTTAATTCTGTTACAAGAATTACGACTCAGGAAATCTTTATCCTAAACCAGATCATCTCAACAGACTCGGAAATAAATGCATTTAGACTGGTTACTAGAAATATAATTTTTAGGAAAATATAAAAAAATATAAGTAATAATTAACTTGATGTATATAAAATGACATGTAGAATACAGTAAGATTCATAAATATATAAGATACACGTTGTTCAGAAACAGGAAACTTAAAGTTTGAGACATATACATCTCAATGGCAAAAACGTAGTATCATAGCCTGCGTAAAATAACTTAATTTTATAACCAGATTGATTATTTTTAACGTTCACAGTAATTCGAATCAATTAATATAACGCGTTAGTACACAAACGTCTAAAACCTCAACAAAATATCAAAAGCTTCTTGAAAGTGTCAGTAAATTCTATTATGGGTGCCCCAATATTTGACGTTATGAAGTGAACAAATCAGAATTAGAGAGCTGAAGGAAAGTATTTTCATTTGAGCGATAGCAACACGAAAAATGGCGATTCGTAAATGTACTGACGACATCACAAACGCATTTCAGTTAACGGACACAAAGGTATAAGGAAACAGTGGCTAGAATACTAGAAAGAATTTCTAAAGACCAAACCCCTGGGTGGCTCTTAACACGTCAGGCACAGACCACAGTATAGCTTTACTTTAAGTTAAATCCTTAAGACTGAAGGTGACCGGGATAGTAATCCAATTTTCTTATGAAGAATGATGAGTAATAGTGTTGGTGTAAATCCTCTGTAAAATATGGCCATGCCAACATGCAAAGTGTTCACAGCTATCGGAATGACAAAGAGAAAACTGATAACATATACTGCCAGCTCTTGTTGCCTTCCTGAAAATGTGGGTGTAAATCAAAAAGTAGATTCCCAAGATAAATAACGGTTTAACGTAATCAAAAGCGAACAGCCAAAGGGCTTTAAACAGAGAATGGAAGAGCGCAAATTATAAAATGTTAAAAATCGCCGTAATGGGTCAAGGCTAAAGGACGTAAAACTAAAAAGGGTGTAAATCAAGGGCTGGGTTCATATTAAAACCCAGATTTGTTACCCTTACACGGTGTTACAAGAGCATTCCTTGCCTGCACATATGCATGAGTCAAAGGTGATACAGGCTGCAAAAGACACTGTAATGCTGTTTTGCGGATTAATAGTGCTGACGTTTCGAAACATAAATTCCAACCAAATGATGTACAAAATTTGAGTTCTTACATTGCATACTGTTTTTTTTTAATTACATGAGCCAAACGGTTGTTGGTGCTAAGTTTTTGGTTTGTTTCGTGACGCAGTTTGTATGTATGTACACCACACACGGTCGGTGATGGTCAATATGAAGAACTGCTGGTCTGACAACTGCCTGCGGATCTGCTCTTCGAAGAAATGTTTGTCCCTGTGATGCTCTGACAATTCTAAAACGCACCTGGCCTGTTCTGGGGTCAAACCAAGGCCTCTGCTGCAACCAACTCGTCACTAGACTCTAAAGAAAGGTAGGTACTACCAATACGGTCCCAGAAAAAAAATGTTATTTATTCTCAAATTCGTAAGGAATACATAAACACACTTGTGAAAATAAAAGTATAGCCTTTATCAACCTTTTGGCGCCGGAACTATTTTTTTAATTTTAGCACACCCTGTATATAAAATGTGAATAATACAGGAACCAAATACGTTAGAATAATGAAACAAACTGCATTTTGAAGAGAAAAAAACGGAGAGTATATACCATGTTTAAAATATTCAGTACCTACATTTGTTGAATAAATATATAAGTTGCAACTTTAGAAGTTAGCGGTGCGGTACGTCAACTATAGTTGACATTAGGCGTCAAAAGGTTAATGTCAAATGGGGTTGTATATACAGACATCATTATACGTTAAAGCATGGTATCTTTGTTTCGAAAGACACAATATCCGGGTGATAGATTCATTGAAAATCTGTGACCATGTATCCCAATTAACTTATGGTAGCTTCTTAGTTACATATGAGATTAATAATGGCACCTAAGGGGTTGTAACAAGCTGAGTTCTTAGTTCCGATAATATGCACGCCCCTCTCTATCCTTCATTCGGTCTTGTAGTGTTGGCTTAATTACGAACAAGGAACACGTGACATGAAGTTAAATAGCAGCCGAAATAAATACCCACACTGCCTAATCCCTCCTAGAATATTTTCATTGAATACAAATAGCTTGTAATGTCTACTGCAAATTGAAGGACACGTAATCTGTTTTGTTATTACCTACATAATAAATATGGTTTATAATAACACTAAAATAAATAAAGTAATAATAAATTACCATTTTTAATAATTTACAGCAACATGTTTCGGCTCTTAGAAGCCATCTTCAGGCTGAATACGAAGGAGTATATATAGCACAATGCCATAAAATTGACGAGTTCTCTTTTACATAAAGTTTTAAATTCTTAAAAGGATAATATTAAAATAGAATATGAGTTGTGATAAAACTTGTAAATACACTGAACTTTAATAACTAATATAGTGTGGTTAAAGAAGAATGGAGTTGCTGACATCTCTATACACAAAACTGAACATAATATGCAAATATCCACTTTTAGAAAACCCACCTTTACAGACACCATTCGCCTGTATACTTCGAACCATCCTATCCAACATAAATATTCAGCCATCCGATACGACCCCAGCAGACTACATTCATACTAATGAAACACCAAAGCATATATCCAAGAACTCAACACTATTCAGAACTTACTATACAACAATTCCTATCCAATCCGAACACCGAAGACTCGAAAAACCACAAAGAAATAAACAACTGATCTAGATCTAGAAACATCTAGACAAAAATGGGCTACTTGTAGCTATGTAGACAAAGAAACTACATAAAAAGGTAAAGAAGGTAAAGTGATCCCATTACAGGCCCGGTTTGGCCCAGAGGTTGGGTAGAGGTATAGCTCTACTATTCCATGTCCGCGGCACTAGAAGGGGGTGAGTGGTCAGCAGCACGCCCCGGCCGCACTTTACCCCCGGGAAAGACCCAGTACCCATTTTACAGGAGGCTGGGAGGGCCCCGGGGCCGGTCTGGATGGGCGGAAAATCTCGTCCCCACCGGGATTCGATCCCGGACCGTCCAGCCATTAGTCAGTCGCTATACCGACTGAGCTACCCGGCCTCGAACCACCAACAAATTTCCAGCCAGCGGTGTGTAGACTCTAACTTGTTCAGACTGCGATAAGGCAAACGTAGGGCAGAGAGGTATAAATATCACCAAAATTTACAAAGAACATCTGCTTACCTTCAGAAATAACAGTAAATCACACAAATTTGCCAAACATCTAAATGGCTACATGCACATGTTTAGATCTATAGAAAATATCATGCAAGTGTTATACGATCAGAGGAAAAGGCACTCATATGGAAAGATTGTGCGTACACAAAGAAGCATCATCTGATAACAAACGCACTATTGGAAGGCTGTAACATCACAATACCTTACACACCCCACAGCCCTATTCACCAATCCCCATCCCTCAAACGTCACCGACCTAACTACACCTTCCACCCTTTCAATAGGCATTCAAAACTTGTGCAACGCACAAAACAACAGTGAAAAACAGTGAGCAGCGTTCATTTATATATATAGCACAACATGTGCTATAAAAAAAACACACATTCAAGTATAAAATAATTAAAACAGATAAGAACAGAAATTATACTGTGAACCATATATATAATCAAAACATATTCAAATATACAACAAGAATAGAAACCAACCAGCACACACAACTATACACAAAAAAAACGTTAAGTACCATAATAATATACATCACCCATTTATAATATAGCATTACGCTTTCCACGTCCCTATACATCCCTTTATATCATGTTACAGATTGCATCATAAATTGTGTTGGGAGACTTACTTGTGCTGCCCATAAAGTAATCAGTTCAACAGCCTACACCTTAACAACACCATTCATCTTTATAACCACACTATATAGTATCACAAGTTTTAAAGTTCAGTGTATTTATAAGTTTTATCACAACTCATATTCCATTTTAATATTATCCTTTTAATAATTTAACACTTTATGTAAAAGAGATCTCATCCATTTTACGGCATTTTATTGCATATATATTGTATTGTATATATATATAGTATTGTATATATATTGTATTATACATATTGTATTGTATATATACATATTGTATTATATATATAGTATTGTATATATATAGTATTGTGTATATATTGTATTGTATATATATTGTATTATTTATATATTGTATTGTATATATATATATATTCCTTTATATTCAGCCTGAAGATGGCTTCAAATAGCCGAACCATGTTGCTCTAAATTATTTAAAATGATAGTTAATTAAAGGTATGTTAGACTCTATTTATTATTACTTTATTGGTTATATTACAACACAATGTGGATGCCTTGCCTAAAAATAACACTACATTTCAAATATCAACTTAGAGGGCGTAACTACAAGCACTTCTAGTGAATACCGCCATCTGTTTGCAACATACTGGTGACTGTGAACATTTAATGCCTGATATATAAAACAGAATGGCGTCACAACAGGAACTGCAAAAGAACTTCTCTGTTATCAAACTGAAATAATTAAAACGTTCTTACAGATATAAAAATAAAAAATCCTTAAAACTGAATGGAAAATTCTGACATCTCATATCTAGCTACGGTTTGTAAGGGTAACCATTGCACTGATATATTTTCCTATGTTACACATTTGAGGAAAACTTTGATATCACTATTTCACGGACATTACATGCTTTAAAGTTAAAAAAAAATCACGAAATGTTGAGCTTATTATTATTATTATTATTATTATTGTTGTTGTTGTTGTTACTCGATAGTTATTAACGTGCTGACAGAATAACAAAGGTGCCAATTACACAACCAGCACAAATACACAATTGCAACACGTTAACAAGAACGAATCAATATAAAAGAACAACACACGATAACAAGAATAACAACAACAAAAACAACAAAATAAGTCTTGGCACAACAGCCAACATCAGTCCATCACATGACAAACAATCCTGCCTGTGCACGTTCCGACCAAACAGTCACAGACAGTTGATTGACAGAATATCAATCGCACATTAAAAGCATATTATGTAATGTGAAATAGTGGCAAACATTGCTGAGTGGGAAGGAAACTTGATGATGATCACAATAGGTATCATATAATAACAATAACAATAATAATTATTATTATAATTATATCATTAAAGAGACATTTTAGTTCGGGTCATTTTCATTTCATCTAAGTTCACCTTCTATTCTTTACCTAAACCCGAACTAAAATGATAAAAACTGTGTACTAGAGTGACCTATAATTTTAACATCAACCAGTAATTATCTCCCTAATGAACTTTAAATCCTGGTCCTTGTAAAGGAAACACGGTGTCTTCCGTGATGTAGGAAATAAACTTCAAAAACTAGTTACAAGTATTGCAACTTGACCAACAAATACACACACTTCTTTAGAAATACAAGAGGTAATGTTTTAATATGAAATCTCTTACATGTTTTGGGCCTCACTTGCCCATCATCAGGGAATGCATAGCTGTATAATACAAATGTCCAACCTTTCTACCATTCCAAGAGTCTAGAGCTGTGGCAAGTTCCTCAGTGTATGATGAGTAGCGATGGATATGCTCACAGGTTTGGTGCAGCCTGCATTTACAAATGTGTGCACGGTATGATCATAATGCACGGAAGGGAAAATGCAAAATTTTAAATCTTATTTATGTAAGCTTTAGGCATCCAAAATTTTAAGAGGCTGCTTGCAACTGCTTGCAAAGTTAGATTAATTTTAACGTGTGAATGGTGCTTTCAGATGAAATTCCACGCGGAATACCACTGAATAGAGGAGCATCAGTCTATACACTATCTGATGTGTTATATTCATTTCGTTCCCCAAGATCTGAGGCATGTTAGTTACGAAGTTCAGAATTAACATCCGCGTGATGTAGTGTTATCACCGTCACTGTTACGTCACACATGTTCTTTATCTCACCTGAATACCAATCAAATGGGTTTCGTATTCACGTTACAGTGCTGCTGTTGCTCCATTTCATTTCTATAATATCAAATTTCTTCACAGAACGCATAAATCACGAGGACCATATAAATGTCGTGGTCCAGCACTGTTTCATATTCAGAAGATCGTGGGTTTAGTTACTGGTTCAAAGTCGCGCTGTACTTGCCGGTGTTTCACGTTTTGTTTCGACACTTCCACCAGACATATTCCATGACAAGACTATTTACATCAGGTTCGACCGTAACCGCATCCTTTCAGACCCTTTATATTTCATTATTTACTAATCCCCCTATAACTTTACGCTAAATATTAGATTCCACAGTAAAATCGTCCAGAATAAAACCTTAGAAACAGAATAAGTAATACGCGATAACCCCTAATTGTTATACATGAATACAGCAACCTCTATGTGTACTGGCAAAAATCTGGTGTGACCAGACACACTGAAAGAAGCGTAGCTGAAACAGAAGAAAAACCTGATTTGGTTGCATTTGATAAGTACAAGTTGTTTTCAAAAAACCGTCGACTAATTCAAAACATATCCAGTCCGATGTCTCTAGTGTTACACTGACCTATTTTGCTTAAAATGTTTGTCGCTGTTCCCTGTAGTTCTTGTAATAAACAACCATTATTTACCCACACAGTATTCACTGATCGGTCTCTCTCTCTCTCTGTCTCTCAGTTACGACCTTAGTCTTTGTGCATACTGCAAATTAATATTAATCATCAAAGGGATAATATGAAATCTGTTTGAATATTTGGAAATGCAGCTTCCAGTCCATGAAGCAAGTGTAATGATTTACCAGAACTTTTCTTCTGATTATAAAAATAAGAATTTTCATGTACAAGTTATATATATATATATATATACGTATATGAATAAAATTTCCTCTCCTACATATTTATAATGCAATATGTCCATAGAATATAATATAGCATTAAATTCGTCATAATCACCTCTATTTATTATGATGTAAATACGTCAACTTGCTGCCTGTATATATTGAATGATATACTTTATCACTATATAGGTATATGCAACTGGCTTCATGAGGTTTTAAATATGGGTGTTCCTCACTGAGGATGGCGGTCAACTGCCAGAACATGTAGGAGAGGGAGATGTATTTCCATATATACACCTTGCATGTCCAAATTTTTGGTTTTATAATAATGAGCGTATCATGTTTTACCGAATGTACAATATCAAAATAAAATTGTTTATCTATATACATATCATCTCTGATTCCTGTGAGGTTAAAACTCGTGTTTTCAAGCTTCCGTTGTGGCGTAATGAGATCTTCGCTCTTTTGGGGCGTTACGCAGCTTTGATTTGAAGTTAGTTACCGACGTTTATGGAAAACGTATCTGCCCACTGGTCCCATTTTCAGGGTCATGCAGTGCTTGACCCTTGAGGATGGGACCGGTAAGTTGTCCCGAAACGTCGGTAGCTATTACCAATCAACGCCGCGTAACATCCCAGAAAATCCCAGATCTCAGGTTAAGATAGATTCTAATTTATTATCAACAGAGCACAATTCTACAATCTGTGGCCATCTTGCTGCTTCGAGTTTTAGAAAAAAAATTGCTACAGTAGAGGATTTAACGATCCTTGACCATAATGATTTTCAGGAAATACCCATGTAGAATATTGAAACGCATACAAATTTATGGTTAGTGTCGTTTACCACTGTCCATCAAACTAAATCCGTGGACAGAACCTCGAAATTTGAGGCCACAGGTTTCTCCTTTAGCATAAGATCACCCATCCGCATTCGCACTAGTGCAGCTTCAACGTCACCAGTTCAAGCAAGTTCCGTACATACATAATCCAAGACTTGAAGTTAATTAGACGAAAGGGAAAAAACATGTTATCTGTGACATGTGAGACTTATACAGTGAGTACTGCTAATGTGGTCTGTTTTGTCATATCCCTTAGATGGTCATTGTAGTTCCATGTTACCCTGAAGACAGAAGGCATATACTCTCCGAAACAATGTACCAAACTACATGGTACAGTAAGGTGAATACCTTAATTTGAATCTGTAGTCTGTGAGTACGTACATTCCATATGTCACTTTGCACAGGCGCAAGGCCCTCATGTAGACAAGTGCATTTAATACAGGTACTGTTATCTTCACCACAGATATTGTTAACAGTATCACAGATATTGTTAACCGCATCAGAGCTATTGTTAACCGCATTAGAGCTATTGTTAACCGCATCACAGATATTGTTAACCGCATCAGAGCTATTGTTAACCGCATCACAGATATTGTTAACCGCATCAGAGCTATTGTTAACCTACATCACAGATATTATTAACCGCATCAGAGCTATTGTTAACCGCATCAAATGTATTGTTAACCGCATCAGAGCTATTGTTAACCTACATCACAGATACTGTTAACCGCAACAGAGCTATTGTTAACCGCATCACAGATATTGTTAACCGCATCAGAGCTATTGTTAACCTACATCACAGATATTGTTAACCGCATCAGAGCTATTGTTAACCGCATCACAGATATTGTTAACCGCATCAGAGCTATTGTTAACCTACATCACAGATATTGTTAACTGCATCAGAGCTATTGTTAAACGCATCACAGGTATTGTTAATGGCGAAGTATCAGCATTATCTACCTTTCAATTTCATTAAAGGTAAAGTAAATATAATTAAATGTACATGCGCATAACTGTACATAGGCTCTAGATAAGGGCATCTTATTAGGACATGAATTACGTCTTTCAGAATTTTGGAAAAATTTAACATAAATGTGGGATTCACATTTGGCTGGAATTACGTAAAGACAGCCACACCAAGACTAATAATCCTGAGTATTTTTATTTTGTATAAGAACGGAGTATTACACTTCGTCGAATTGTGTGCACAGATGTGTTGCGGCAAACAACCCGACAACTACAGCCACTAACAAAGTTCACCCTGGAACAGGGTAGGAAGGCTCTGAGTCAGAGTACAGATACAACTGTACTCTTTCTTTAACGTGGTTGCTAGATGGAGATAGTTGGTCAACGCAAAGACCCGACCGCTTTACTTCCAGGAAAGATATCCGGTACCCATTTACAGGAGGCTGGGTGGGCCCAAGGTTCTGTCTAGACAGGTACAAAAAATTTCGCCACCTCGGTGGGATTGGATCCCCGGTCCGTCCAGCCCTTAGCGAGCTGCTCTATCGGCTACGCTATTCCGGGTCACTAGTGCTTCATATAGGGGAGATATTGTGTTCAAATTCAGGTTTTGATAAAGGATAGTCTGACGAATGTTATTCGAATCTTACGGTAGTTCCTCTGAACAAATTCCGAAATAATATTTTTCAAAATCTAGCCAAGATGACTTCTTTCTATATCCTTTCAAATCCTTTATCCAATAATATTTCTATGCTATGCGCGAAAACTAAACCACTGATATCGTCGCTAATAAACCATAAAAAATAAAGTTAAATAGTCGAACAAGAAAACCTCCGCCTGAACAGAGTGACAAAAAGTTTCCCGCAGATCCCGCGGCATGTGATGGAACCAATAGGTCGGGGGGGGGGGGGGGGACAACAAAAATAAAACTTTTTGGGGGTTTTT
>Ga0123354_10015176_pt1 | contig 12016 bp, 8 predicted proteins | sample TergutLab28metaG_2_FD_97872 | JGI IMG/M metagenome (GOLD analysis project Ga0123354, IMG submission 97872) | Labiotermes labralis P4 segment gut microbial communities from Petit-Saut dam, French Guiana - Lab288 P4 | ecosystem: Host-associated > Arthropoda: Insects > Digestive system > Gut ... | reverse complement strand
GTTTATTGTCAGTAATCGTTACCTTCTATTCTGAGTTTCAAACGGTCATAACTCCGTAACCGTCCAAAATCGGACACATGTTTATATGAACTTTTTTGATCACAAAGACCTAGGAAATCACCTGCAGTTATGCCCTAAAGTCGTGAAACACCCTGTATATTGGAGAGTAGGCCTGCGTTTAAGTTGGGACATTGTCGAATTAATACTTACTTACTTACCATTTACTTACTTACTTGCTCCGTGGAGCTGAGTCCTTCTTGAGAAGCTGACCGGTTTTCAGCTAGTGAAGAAATTCCCCCCATTTTATGGAACACGAAGGTTCATTACCTCATTCACAAGTGCCTGCCATCTGTCCCTATCCTGAGCCAGCTGGGTCCAGTCCATGCCCAACCATCCTACTTCCTGAAGATGTATCTTAATGGTGTGCAAGTTTAGATTGCAGCTACATGTTTCGGCTGCTAGAAAGTAACCATCGTCAGGCTGTATACCAGAAGTATAAAACGGGAATTATTTTACATGTAGGTAGTGGACGAGATTTCGGCCTTACAAGGCTATTATATATATATATATATATATATATATGTGTGTGTGTTTCCAGTAACAAACAGAGATACCTATATATGTAATAGCCTTGTAAGGCCGAGATCTCGTCCACTACCTACATGTAAAATGATTTCCTTTTTATACTTCTGGTGTACAGCCTGATGATGGTTACTTTGGAGTAGCCGAAACATGTAGCTGCAGTCTATAATTGCTATATTAAAGTTGTGTTTTGATGGATTATATTCTTTTATTATGTATTGACCCTAGACTTGAAGCTCCAAATTAACTGTTGAAGATCTGTTTTATCTGAGAATAATATCAAAGGCGTAAAAGGTTTTGCGCCCATATTGTGTTAAGTAATCTCTCGTATACCGCGGGGATTAGGGAGAATGATATTGGTGTAGTGAGCAAGACCGCGTTGCACGAACTTCTTATGGGAAAAAATAGGCTTAAGTCAATGCGGAATCTTACCGACCTCCCCCGTCTCCTCGTCCCAAAGCCTTAAAATACATTTTTGGACATCAAACATTTACACGGCGTTTGGGTAGCTAATGCTGCCAGCTCCATAGCGGTTGAGTGAGTAAGCACTCGCCTTTAGCTGCTCGTATTCAAAATTTTTCAGCGTTCTCCTGTTCCCTCCTTCGCCCTCCACATGCACTTAATTATTTTAAATACTAAAGCTTTCCCTTATAATTTATGAAGACTCAGAGTGGGGATGGAATGTTGGGCTTCCATCCTTACTTTGATAATCGGCAGAACTAGGACGGCAGAGCTGTCAGCTGTACCTGCCGGCCGAACTTAACCCCCCAAGGAAATTCCGTGGTACTCGTTTCCGTTGGAGGTTGAGTGGACCCCGGGGCTACTGAATGTGGACAAAAGGAAGAGGTCACTTGAAAATTTCCAAGGACCCTACCGGGAATCAACCTGAGACTTTTTTTTGGCTCAGTGCCTCAATATTTTCAATTGTATATAGTGAAAGCCGCGTTGGGCGAGGAGTTACTGAACTCGTATTAAATGGTACTTTTTCTTTCGATTGTCCCCCTCCAAGTTTAAGGTCTAAAATTGTGACATACGCTGTCACCTTCGGTCGAGCACGCGATGACATTGAAGCGACGCTTACAACGTGCGTTATTGACAAATGTACATCCATAATAATAAAAAAGACGCCGTCATTCAAAACTAAGGATCGATTTGTTTCGGCCGAAATGGGCCACCATCAGGTAATACACATAAAAATACACTAAGAAGAATTAATGCACTCAGTTCTTTGAATTTAAATGAGATCTCTTTTGTACTGAAGGATAATTGCGCTCTATATAGATGTCGGTTATGTTGTAGACTTTGTATGGAATAGGTAAGAGATTTTTTTCTGAGCAGTCTGTTGATTTTGAATCGATGTACCCGAGGTAACTGCTGATGGATGAAGGGTGTGTGGGAGGATGCTTAGGTTTCTTACGGTTTTAACCTTTTGACGCCTAATGTCAACTATAGTGGTCGTACCGCACCGCTAACCTCTAAAGTTGCATTTTATATATATATTCAACAAATATAGATATTGAATATTTTAAACATGGTATATACTCTCCGTTTTTTTCTCTTCAAAAATCCAGTTTGTTTCATAATTCTAACGTATTTAGTTCCTGTATTATTAACATGTTATATACAGGGTGTGCTAAAATTAAAAAAATAATTCCGGCGCCAAAAGGTTAAACGGAGCTAATTTGATAGTTCTGTACTGTAAACAGTTCTTAAATGAGAAGCGTGGTGTTCGAGTGAAATACTGATTTGTTGACGATTATATTTTGTAGGAAGCTGGGATTATATATGCGCATTACTGGTTTATGTTACAGTTTCTGATTTAAATAACCTAGGAAGTTGAGAAGTTGTGTGGGTATTGAGAATTCTGGGTGAACTGTATAGTTTAGTGCTGAAGAAATGCTGTGTGAGTTGATAGGGGAATGTCTTATGTTTTTCTTTGTTATTATTATTATTATCATCATCATCACAACGGTATGAATTGAGATCCTTGCAGTGAAGGATTGGTTAGATCTACTTGCATGTACATGTACATATGCACACCTTCTGTATTTCAGATTAATGTTCAGCCCAACTCTGCCAGTACCAGTAGCACCAGTGCCAGTGTCCAGAGCGTTGTCGGCTACTTCAGCGAAACCCTGAGGAAGACGGTAAGTAAACAGAGGATCTGTCAGAATGTATTGTTTGTTTGAGAAGGATGCAGAATATTTGAAACATCGCTGTTGAAGTTTCACACCAAATTTGTTATAAATGAAGCTTTTATTGTCCCGAACTTGAAGGCGTTAATTTGGATGCGCAGGTTTATCTACCAATCAGGAATTCTTATTATTCAGTGTAGCACGAAAGTCAGTTGCCTTGTTTTATCCAAGTCGCTTTTAGTGACATTGATAATAGGCAGCTTTATGGGACAGAACGTGACAGCGTTCCTGGAAGAATTAGACGATGTGCCAATGTGTACAGAAGACACTTCGCATTTTTCAAATTGTCATTAAATTATTTAACATGTGATTTCTTGTGTCAAGTGACTTTTGCTTCAAGCTATATGCACCTTTTAAACGCGCAACTTATTCGGAAGAATGGGAAGTGGATTTTATGTTTTATTTTCTCAGTTTGTTTACTTTGCATTGAGCATAAATTTTGTCCCTTATAGATGTGTAGAGAGGCGGGCTTTATTGTTACTGATTATTTAATAAGCTATTTAGAGTGGCGAGTTCCGAAAAATACGCGTTTAGTGCTCGGGAAGGTACACGTTGAGATCAATTGTAAGTTGGCTATCATGATTTGTCTGGGGCGTTTAAATAGTACGAACATAAATTAAAGTGAATTTGAAACAGGTGTTAAATAGATGCCTGTGCCGTATAAAAACTCTCAAAATATTAGACCTGACGCGAAAATGCCCCGTTTCCTGCATGTAGGGCCTGGGCTGTCTAAAGTTACTTGCCCCTTAAGCTGGAAACTTTGTGGAATTAAGGTTATACTCGTTGCAGCATGTGACTTTGTGCATGTAGCTGGCGGTGTAAACTGCAGTGGAGAGCACGAAGTACTGGAGTAGAATGATGTGAAAACATTTCGTGTATTCTATTCTGTCTCTTCATTTTGGTAACTTAGGAGTGGCGAAGTTCCTTACAACTTTGTCGTTAAAGCGCATACCTCTCCTGAATTTTCCCATTGAAATTTCTTTGGGTACATCTTGTTTTAATTATTGCCGCTCAACTACTGCATAAGACGGTTGGGTGGCGCGTAGCAGACTTCCCGAAGGTATGGGTCATACATTCATGCATACATACGTACATGGGTACATACAGAAATACTCGTACCTTGTCAGTTCCTTTGATTGATTGATTGATTGATTGATTGACAGACGGGCCAATAGACAAATAGATAGACAGATAAATAGACGACAGACAGATAGATAGACAGACAGACAGACAGGTAGACAAATAGATAGGCAGGTAGGTGGGTAGGTAAGTAGGTAGATAGATAGATAGATAGATAGACAGACAGACAGACAGATAGATAGATAGATAGATAGGTTGGTAGTAGGTAGGTAGATTGTAACCATTAGCGTAACTAGTTTTTTTGGTTTCCGGGGTGACTAATCACATTACCACCCTTAACAAAAATCGCGAACTTAAACAATTGGTATTATTTATTGAATTTCCGTTTGTTTGGCTGAATAGTTTAATATTTGTTGAGCGCAGAAAATCAATTCTTATTTAAATATTCAATTTGCTTCCCCCTGAACCTTGCCGTCCGGGGCGGCCACACAACTCCTCTTCCCCCAACCAGTGCCCCTGATTTTGACAGTGCTATTCCAAGTGTAAGAGGTACATGTGACTTCGAGTGAGATGGGAAGGTGATTTTGAAAGGTGGATAGAAAAGGGGGCGTCCATCATTCTCAGTGGAGGCACAGTAAAAAAGGAAAAAAGCTTGCAAATGTCAGTTAGGGAGGCTAGTTGCCTTTTGGAAGTTCGAACTATGTGCCATCCGAATACAGATCAGACTGGTCTAACCAGCTCAGTGTCTGCTGACTCCGGTTCTGGTTATGGTTGCTTCAAGCGGGATACTCCGGTCCTGCAACAGTAAACCCGAACGCATGCCGATCGATGTTCTCAGAAAGACAAAAGTAGGTGGTGTTAGGTAATCGTGGTCATTAAGGACACCAAAGTTGTCTTTATTAACCGTTTGACGCCTAACGACTCCTACAGGGGTCGTACCGCAACGCTAACCTCTAAAGTTGCCTTTTATATATCTATTCAACAAATATAGGTACTAAATATTTTAAACATGGTGTATACTCTCAGTTTTTTCTCTTCAAAATGCAGTTTGTTTCATAATTCTAACATATTTGGTTACTGTATTATTCACATTTTATATACAGGGTGTGCTAAAATTTAAAAAAATAATTCCGGCGCCAAAAGGTTAAGGACACCAAAGTTGAGAGTTCCCCTCGATTGAGCTATCAGCACGTGAAGTTGTATTATTAGAGGCTGTCTTCGTACTTTTTTTTTTTTGGACAAAGGCCATTCCGTTGCGTAGTAACAAATTTGTATAATGTATTGTATACCGTCAATACACAACAATATACCAGTACAGTGATATAATACATACAGTCAGGTCACATTACGGCAACATATCTAAAATATAAATAAGAATCTCTTCATACGATATTTTAACCTTTACTGTAAATGAAATGGGATCCCATTGAGTTCTCATTTTATTGTACCTTAAAATTGTTCTCTATTGGCCTGAAGATGACTGTTTACGGTCGAAAAATGTTGCCGTAATGTGACCTGACTGTATGTATGTGATATTACTGTTCTGATATATTGTTATGTATTGACGGTATATAATACATTATACAAATTTGTCTTCGTACTGCCTACGGCGTAGTAAATTCTTGTTTCATGTTTTGTTTACATGTAAAATAACCACTGCCACCGGGTAACAACCCAATTGCAGTAAATAAATAAATATAAAGAGTATTAGTACTAACACAGACTGAAGGTGTTCGAGAATAGGGTACCGAGGAAGATATTTGGGCCTGAAAGGGACTAGGGGACTAGGTAACGGGACTGAAGGAGACTGCATAAAAAGAGCTTTATGACTTATACTCCTCACCAAGTATTATTCGGGTGATCAAATAAAGAAGAATGTGATGGGCGGTGCATGTGGCACGTATGGGGGAAAGGAGGACTGCGTACAGGGTTTTGGAGAAGGAAACCCGAAGGAAAGAGTCGACTTGGAAGACCTTAGGCGGCGATGGGTAAATAAAACGAAGCTTGAAGAAATGGAATTGGGAGGAGGAGGGGGGGGGGGCATGGACTGGTTTGATTTGGCGCAACTTAGCGATGAATGGCGGGATCTACTGAACGCGGCGAAGAACCTTCGGGTTCATACCGCGCGGGGTATTTCTTGCATAGCTGAGGAAATCTTAGCTTTTCAAAAGGTACTTTGCTCTATGTAGTTAGTTAGTTAGTGGTAAATTCTTGTACCATCTTGCGCCACTCGATTCCTAATTGCCATTCTTTTCCATATTTGGATGCAAGTGGTCGTTACGATGTGATGACTGCAGCTCTACTTCTTGTTCCGGAAGCTAGATAACCCCGTGATTTTGCCCCAGGTTCTCTTCTGGATTTCTGGACAAATGCTGTTGAAACATTTCACATTACCTCTGCCGTATCGTCATTGTCCATTAACCGTAACGTACTTTATCATTTATGTGCTGTGGCCCACAATAAAACGGCGCTTGCATTACTATTCACACTCAAAGTCTGTACTTTATATCCCTTTAAAGGCTGAGCCCAAGTCACTCTCCGTCAGTCTGCTCTTCTTGGCGTCGAGACCCTTTCCCACGGCGGGGCTCATGACCAGATTTTATGAAGTAACAAGTCTGATCCTGCAGTCGGAATCGCCTTGAGATATCCTCTTGTCAGAGGAGATGGGTCTGTCTAGTTATGTCTGCTGTCTTGATCTTCATTAAGCTTGATACTACACAGGAAATGTCTGACTCCTAGACCGGAGGCATACATGTTTTCCAAAACTCCAGAAGCGTTTCAAAACTCTAGGCGCCAGACGGATGATATGAAGCAAGTTCCACAGTGGGGACCCACAAATATTAGGCGCCACTGTACAAAAATAAGTCGTCACGGCGACCTGGCACCCTGGATTCGTGCGTCTTTGATTTATTTTAAACAGTTTCTGATTTTGCACTGTCTAAGGCAGTTGCTTCACTTTACCGTGAATGGTACTCGAAATCTTATGCGTATTGGACCGTGCATCATCTTGATATTTGAATAAAGGTAGACCAACTTGATGACACTTGCTTTATTTTGTCAGTTTACTGCTCAACATGTTTCGGATGTTAATACATCCATCTTCAGGAGCTTGCGACTACTTGGTGCATTATTGTGTAGCCCGTAATGTGCTGACTTGAGGCGTGTTGGTGTTATGTAGCCAATCCCGCTACATAACACCAACACGCCTCAAGTCAGCACAATACAGCCTACACAATAACACACCAAGTAGTCGCAAGCTCCTGAAGTTGGATGTATTAACATCTGAAACATGTTGAGCAGTAAATTGACATAATAAAGCAAGTGTCATCAAGTTGGTCTACCTTTATTCAAAGGTACTCGAAATATTCAACACGTACGGAAATTATTTGTCATATCTTTCATTTAATGAGATGAGATACTTTACGATTGCTGTATGACGAGTCTGGCGCGTTATAGTCAGAAGTAAAACACTTTAATGTATACATCGAAAGCTTCTTCGGCCTACAATAGAAACCAAATGACGCAGGTTTCTTCAAACCTGTTCAACAGGTGAGTGGAAAATGAGTAATGGATCCCGACGTTTCGATGCAACATAGTGCCTCATCTCGAAGGGCCGAAGTGTTCTAGAAGTCCGTTGAAGGTGAGGGCACTACATCGCTTCCAAACGCTGGGATCCGATTACCGGTTGACACAGCGCCATATCGCAGAAAATGGTATCCTCTGGTGCATACCTCGCAGGTAAGTATAAAGTTTGATGAGCTAACCGGGCTAAATGTAAAGTTGTACCTCTCTTCGCCGTGAAGGCGTATAGGGAGAACAGAGTTATAGCTCCACTCGTTCTTAACCTCCACACTTACTGTCTGCTTGGGCGATTTGTTTTTGTTACACCTCAGTGTGGTGCTAAATGAATTTCTGTTCACTTCAGATGAAGAGTGAATTAGGTGTAATGTGTATCATTACCTTTGTTTTCAACGGATTTGTAGCTAGTTATTAGTAATAGTAGCTGATCCCGGTGGTTGCGCGATCTACGCCGTAGGTCTACGGCCGCTCGATTGCTGGAGTCGTGTGTTCGAATCCCGCTGAGGGAATTGATATTCATCTCTTGTCTTGGTTGTGTGCTGTGTAGGTAGCGGCCTCTGTGACGTGCTGATTACTCTATCGGAGGAGTCCTGCCGGGTGTCTGTATGTGTGTCTAATTGTGTGTGATCTAGCAACCTCAAAAAGAGGGGGGCCTAGGCCTGAGATGGACTGTTGAGCCGCAGAAAAAAAATTGTGATGGCACGTTGGGTTCCACCTACTTTTCCTTCTTTCTCTGATCATCCAACAGCGCCCTCGTTCTGGCCATACTTGGTCAACAGCCACGACAATTATCTTTTCATTACTTTCTTCAAAAATATTTAAGTCGGTATGTAAGTGATACGTTGAAATAGAACGTGTTCTGTCCTATCCACTTAACAAATACATCTTAACATCCACATTTACCTCGTGAGAGCCCGTTACTTCCTGTTCTTTTTCACGTCGTATGTTCGAGAACAAACAAGGCGGTAACAATTAGAGTGGTTGAGATCTCCTCGGTGCCAGAGAGAAGGAATAACGTAGTTAATATGCAGTGATGTGTCCAGTCAAGGCATGCGAAAGTGGAAAATATGGTGGCAGAAGAAGAATAAATCACAAATCTTGGGAACTAACTCAGTTAACTCCGTGGAGCAGAGTCCTTCTTGAGAAGCTAGTCAAGAAACTCCCCGCATTTTATGGAACCCGAAGGTTCATTATTGCATTCACAAGCGCACGTCACCTGTCCGTCTCCTGATCCAGATCAATCCAGTGCATGCCTCCCTTTCCCACTTCTTGAATATCAATTTTAATATTATCATCCCATCTATGCCTAGGTCTTCAAAATGGTTCTTTCCCTCAGGTCTCCGGACTAAAAATCTGTGTGGATTTCTTCCGTCTCCTATACGTGCCACGTGCCCTACTGATATCATTCTTCTTGATTTTATCACCCGAATAATATTTGTTGAGGAGTACACATCATAAAGCTCCTCTTTGTGTGGTCTTCTCCACTTCCCTGTTACCTCATCCCTCTTAGGACCGAATATCTTCCCCAGCACGCTATTCTCAAACACCCTCGGCCTAAGTTCCTCCGTTAATGTGAGAGATCAAGTTTCACACCATACTGAACAAATTTATAGTTCTGGGCATCCTAATGTATATAGTTTTGGATAAAATCATGGGTACTTGTTCTCATTTTTGCCTGCATCGGACCGAGTTGTTGTTAATAGCACTGTCTAATACATCCTTCTTTATGGGTATAAAACGTTCGGGCCAGAATGAAATCTCGGCAGATCTTTGTTTAACGCATAATTTTAATTCGCTTGCAATTCGATGGCCAGGCATTATTATGAACTGAAGCTTGTAGGAACTAATGAAGCAGGCGCTCGTAAGGCAACAAGTCAGAAGAGGAAGTAGAGATGGGTAGGATACACTCCAAGCTATGTTCGTGACACCACCACAGCAAGGCAGCAGAATCCTCAAGACAGCTGAAGGTTAACTAGTTATAGAGAAGGACGGCGGGAAAGGACGAGGCAGCAGGACAGGGGTGATGGTCCGAAAACCGGCAGTGAAACGCATAGCTACTGGATTTATGGTGAGCCGTGCTGGTGCTAATGTCAGCAGTGATCTGCGTAGCTACTGGAATTCTGATGATGAGCCGTGCTGGTCCGAATACCAGCAGCGAACGGCGTAGCTACTGGAATTCTGATAGTGAGCCATGCTGGTTCGAATATCAGCAGCGAACGGCGTAGCTACTGGAATTCTGATGGTGAGTCGTGCTGGTCCTAATACCAGCAGTGGACCGCGTAGCAACTGGAATTCTGATTGTGAGCCACGCTGGTCCGAATACCAGCAGCGAACCGCATTAGTCACTGAAATTATGATGGTGAGCCGTTGTGTTGTAGTCCATGTCTTCATTCCTGACAGACTGGGGGAACTGTGTAACACACGCGTCGATCGTATTCCGTAATCTACAGCAGTTACAAGGAAGATAACCCTAGCACGGTTTGTGATTGTGTTTTGGCGTTTGGTCATCGTCTTTGAGCTTTTTTTTTAATTCCAAATTGTTTGAAAAATTGGATCTCTTTTCTTTTTGACATGGTAGTTGTAGAAATTGCTTTTGTAAACGGTCCAACCAAATTAGCCGTTCATTATTAAGGTGATACATCCCCGTTATGAGAACTGCACTCTTCTGGGCTATTAGGCAACGAGGAAAAGGTATGTAGTCAAACACAACTTAATCACTGAGGTGTATTTAATGACTATGCGGTGGAAGCAACTACATGTTTCGGCCTGTATTGGCCATCATCAGGTTGTCTAGGGAACTTAAGGGCTAGCTATATGCATGCGCGCGCGTGTGGTGTAGAGATCTCTACATACGCATAGCTTGTATCTGTATCTGTTCTGCGTCATAGTGTTTTATTTGACTGTTTTGATTCGGTTAGTCAAGATATGCGTATGTAGAGATCTCTACACCACGCGCGCGCGCACGCATATAGCTAGCCCTTAAGTTCCCTAGACAACCTGATGATGGCAACTACAGGCTGAAACATGTAGTTGCTTCCATCGCATAGTCATTAAATACACCTCAGTGATTAAGTTGTGTTTGACTACATACCTTTTCCTAGTTTCACACACACAACGGGGATGACACACTTCCTAGATTTATTAGGCAACGAGTATTGGTAATTTCTTACCGACGTTCGGGACCGAATATTCCAAAACACCGTCATGTACAACAAAATTTACAAATCTTCAGGTTACTAGTTTCAGCTTATCAATTAAGCCATTATCAGACCGATTCAGTTATGTTTTTTTGTGTGTGGCTCTTGATGTTGAACAGGTCTGTGATGGCTAAATTGTAAGGCGAAAGTAGTAGCCTGAAGATTTGTCATTTTTATTGTGCATGACGGTGTTTTGGAATATACATAAATTAAGAGTTTTTGTCTTCAACCCCCACCCGACCACGGGCCCTTTTTTCTTCACATGGAGACAAAAACAGACCCAGTTTTAGGAACCTTGTGGAATTAGCCCCCCACTACAATTGACAGTGCTCGTAATAGTAGTAAAGCGTATTGGAATGTAGAATATTTTAAATTCATGAAGGTTAAAAAATGTAATTTCCTCTCCGATTTCTGATATAAAGTATTTGTCTCGCCCCAACTTCCTTCTCTCCTGTTTCTATGGTCCTGCATGGCTACTTATCAATTACTGCCACTCTTGTTTAATTTTACTGTATATGAGGCCTTCGCTCTTCTGGAATGTTATGCGGCGTTGACTGGTAGTTATCGACGTTTGGGAAAATCCTATGGATTTCATCTTCAAGAGGCAAGCAGTCCAAGAACCCTTGAAGATGGGTCGTTTGTCCTGAAACGTTGGTAACTACTAATCTACGTTGAGAAACATCACAGAAGATCGAAGACCTCATTTACATCGCGGCGAAAGCCTGAAATCACGCACGTACTGTGTGTACTTCATTCTGTAAGTTAAGTGTGTCGTATTCGTAGTTAGAATACACGCTGTCCGATCGGTCTGATGGTAACATTCCAGATGTTCTGTAGGTCTTATTATTTTATACTACTTGTGACCACCTTTCCAGGTAATTGCTGTTGCTATTAAAAGACCAAAAACTGAAAGGAGCAAATGTCGTTAGCATAAAAATGTTCTCTTTAACACTGTTCCCATGTCAAACTACTGAAGACCTTTTAGTAGCATTCAATTCCAGATATTTTGTTTCAAATTTGTAAGTGCAGGATTGTTTTAAATCTGGCACTACTGTCAGATTCCTTTGCAGGGTTAAAGTTTTCGGATAGTTTCAGGCTGTAAATCTGACGGCATAGATTATTTTAAAATAATCATGTCTACGACATTAAAATCTTAGGTTTTAATATGTCCTTTTTTTTCTTCTTCTTTTTTTAAGTTGGACAGTGCGCTGGAGCACAAAGGATTTGAATTTCGATTCCGGCCACGGACAAGAAATTTTTCTTCCGTGCAGTGTGCCTCCCTCCATATTACGACGTTTATGTGCTACAGTGATTCTTGACATTTTGCATCCCACCTTTCGTTTTGTCAAACAAAACCATCTCGCCAGTAAAAACAAAGAACCC
>Ga0123354_10015174_pt1 | contig 12017 bp, 5 predicted proteins | sample TergutLab28metaG_2_FD_97872 | JGI IMG/M metagenome (GOLD analysis project Ga0123354, IMG submission 97872) | Labiotermes labralis P4 segment gut microbial communities from Petit-Saut dam, French Guiana - Lab288 P4 | ecosystem: Host-associated > Arthropoda: Insects > Digestive system > Gut ... | reverse complement strand
TTTTTTTTTTTTTTTTATATATATATATATATATATATATATATATATATATATATATATAATTAATTTTACTTCCTGACAGATGTCAGTAGGCGACAGCTATGTAGACAAGTTAAACAAAAAAAAAAAAAAGCAAAGGGGATAAAACATAACTCAGTGTTGCTCTATCTTTGTAATTATTAATGGCAGCTAATGGAGCAGGTTCTCCTACACAAAGTGTGTGTCATAAAATATCACGGTTTCTGAATTACTGTAACATATGTTGCAAGGTGAACACTGAAAATTATAATGAAAAGTGCACTGCAGTATCCCATGTTGATATAGGTTGGCGGGTACCAGATTGCTGGCTTAGAATGTGCTTTTAAGAGTATTTTATGTTGTGAAAGGGAATTAATCTTGAGGTAGCATTAAGCAACTGGCTGTGTCAGTAGGTAATTGCCTCCTGTGCGAAAAGTTTCTTTCAGTTCCAAGCACTTCAGATTACTTAGGGATTACTGGACTTCATCGAGCATCAGGTATTTTTAACAGACCACAACATTTTAAACGTTCGAAATGTTTTCATGCTGAGGACAAGTGATTGAGATTAGCCCTTTTTAATGGGTGCAGCTGTGTGTGTGCCACACCACATTTTTGTCTGAGGATGAAACTGATCGTTTCCAAAATGTTGTGTTCTGTTTACCAGGCAGTGAACAAAACCAATAATATCACATTCTGTTCAAAGTGTTTCCCTTCATCTTTCATGAATATGTTTTAAACTACTGCACTAATGACATGCCTGTAACATCTTTTGTATTAGAGTGATGGTAATGGGATATCTGTTTATGACTTTTGTAGTTATTTTTTTACTTTTGCTGACCGTGCATCTCAGTATATTTATCTCAGTAATTAACCAACTTGATGCACAAAATTTTTGTTTTACAATAAGTTTATTTCATGCCTCTACATGTTTCAAGAACATGTGCTCGAAACATGTAGAGGCATGAAAGAAACTTATTGTAAAACAAAAATTTTGTGCATCAAGTTGGTTAATTACTGAGATAAATATTTTGTATTTATGTCACAACACCATTTTGTATTGCTGGTTTGCTGATCCTTCAAAGCTGTCTATCTCCATTTTTAAGGCAGAGCAACCACTAATAAGTCTTGTCAGAGTATTAATGATTTCAGATAGTGCAGTGATGGAAATTCCCACATTCTGATTGGTATTTTCACATCCACTAACCAAATTGCTACACTGCCTGGAACTGTACACAGTAAAACCCATGTAAGAAAACCCTGATTCATTTTCCAAATTAACATATTAGAATGATTAGTAACCGACTTTTCTCATGTGATAAACATGTATGTTACCATTTTAATATGTTTCCTGCTTAAAAATATATCTCCTAAGCAGCACAAAAAATTTGTAAACAGTTTCCCCAAATCTGGGTAAATGACCAACTTGATGCACAATTACGTTATATAAAACGTTTATTATTACAATCCTCTACATGTTTCAAGCAACTCTGTGCTCATCGTCAGGTCAAATTGTATTAATACAGCATCTGGTGTAGTATTTTCTGTAAATGACCGTCCGGTCTGCAGGTTGAGAAGGAACCTAAAATTCAGTTTCCCGAAGATCTAATTTGGTCAGGTTGTTTCAAACTTAGAAAGACAAAGTGATGTTGTCAGTTCCCAGAGGTTAATCTCCAAGGTCATTTCCATACCTGGGCATTTCACATGGCAAGACATGAGATATGGCTTACTTGTGATGTTTGTAATATGTCATATTAATAAGTGACGAAACTGTGTTTGTTAAGTCTGTTAGTGTTGGAAACCAGTTGTTGGTACAAAGCTTATAATGGATCTTTATGATGATATATGCCTCTGCCAACTGTTTTTCTTTCAGTGCTTTAATTAGAATGGGCATTCAGTTCCAAACCACTGTCAGAGCTATTTCTATAGTAAGACCAACGAGATGCACCAATGTATCAAATTTATTTTATTTTGGAATGACACTCTACATGTTTCGAATGGTCTCTCCATCCATCATCAGCAGTTCAAGACTGTACATACAGCAACAGGCATGTCAAACAGATACTGGTGCATCTAGTTGGTCTTACTATAGAAATATATTACGATGCACAGCCCTATGAACATCCAACACACTGTCAGAGCATTTTTACAAGTTATAAAATCTGAGCGTTTCCGCCTCATGAGGTGGGGAATCGAAAAGGTAAATAAGAGTATGTTGAACAGAGTGTATTATGACTGTATAACTGTTTCATTTAATTTCAGTAATACAAAGTAATCTGTATGCAAAATTTGGAAATATTTTGTGTTCGTATTGTGTGTGTATGTATGCAAGGTATCATCCTGTGGAGTGAATAATTATTGAACATGAGATCAGCATGGCTACAACATAAAAAACTGGCATATAACATAAGCCACTCTGAAATAAAGAACAGCTCAACTTTACAAACAAGGTGGATGCTACTGCAAATGTACCTCGCTTAAAGATCACTGAGGGAAGTGTCACCTCTGTGTCAACTTTATAAAGACAGTTAACATCAAATTGAGATGCTACTTGATAGATTAATATGGAATACTGTTACCGTGATATGAACGGCTAAGCCACGTGAATATAGATTTGTCTAATATGTAAGTGAACAACTGAGCCAAACAAAGATGAAACAGCAAAATATGGGAAGGTAGACTCTGTACATGAAGAATAGTTTTGGCAAATATGGGCTTGCTGCATGCCAGTTATGCTGGTTAAATATTTGGTGTTGTGTGTTAAAGGCTGTCAAGGCTTAAAGTGTTGTTTGAAGGTGAAAAATGAATCACTTAATGCAGAATTCTCCTGAAATAATATTCTAGTCAAGTGAGCGTCAGTTTCAATGTACGGTTAGAAACTAGTATGTTTTCCCAGGCGTGCCCTTTTAATGTGTTTTTGGAGTTAAATGAACATAATTTGTTGAATTTTTCTAAAAATGTCTTAAGAGGGTTTTATTGTGTATCACCCAAGGGCACAATACAAGCTTTAACAAACTGCTGTGAAAACTTAGAGCTTCCAAAGCATAAGTTGAATATTTCTTAATTTCTTAGCATGAATTGAATTGCTTGTTAGAGAGTACCAAGGAAACATTGTGTTTCAGGCAGGGTGATGATTGATACAAAAAAATATTTGTATGTTTGTGTGCATGCGTCACCCAGTTTGTAAGTCTGAAATTTATTACGCATATGTATGCTGTACTTTTTTGTGAACAGTATGTTTTTTGCACCTGATGCTGTAGTTGAATGGGCAGTTTGCACACTTTATATTGAGTAGGTTCTGGGTTCACATCTCAACCTGAAGAACATTTATTCTGATGAACGTTTTTTGTGGTTTTCCTTAGTCTTGGTGCGTAACATGATGTGAATATATCATAAAAAAACAAGACACACAAATATTTCACCCTTTGAATTATCATATTCACAGCACTGTTGCTGACTGATGGAATAGTGATATGTAATGCTCCTCTGTCATTTTCTGATTAACAGAGCTGTGGAGCTCTCTGGCTTATCCAGTGCAAGATAGCACATTTTGTACTGTACTTACAGTTCCTTTTTGAAAGATATTTGTTATGTGTAGTTGCAAAAATGCCGGGAATATATGGTGAAACCTCTATGACAGGTTTCTTTACTGTATGTATTGGCTGCCCCATTTTTATAAAGTACCATGGCATCACGTCGTTTAAGACTTTGTCTAAGAAGACTTCTCGTGTCACCTGTTCTGTCTCCGAGGTCCTGAAGGTTACATTTTTTTCAATGCAACACAGGCGTCCCCCCCCCCCCCCACCCTCTGTCACATTATGGTACTTTACCAGCAGTTTTCTTTCGGTAAAACGTGTTGCTATCAGTGTTGATATACATGATTGTCTTACAGCAAGACAGTAAGAGTTCCTTTCTTGTTTCATAAGTTGAGCAGTAGTCATTTCTTCCTTTATTAATATTTCAAATAAGAATTGATTTCTTGCACTTCACTTCAAGCTTCATGTGACTGAATGCTGTTGAATAAGTAATATACATTTGCCATCCACAGTGTATCTCACTTGTGGTATTTTGTAAGGAACCATTCATGTTGGAACATGTCCATTGTTCGACACGTTTGATACACTAACATTTTAGGAGTTTGCTGTACTTGCTGCTTCAGGTGATTTGTTACCACTATACCAATGGACTTCTTTAATTGGTTGCAGGGACAAAATGCAGAACTTTGTGACACCAAGCTTTACCTCAGTTGATGAATTTAGAGTCCATTATAGTTAAAAGTAAGTGTACTGTGGTGTATGCTAGTTATGTTCAGTTGTCTGCTTGTAAACCGTTGCTTACTGTAGATCACTGGCTGGTGGGTTGTGTTAATAGCTAGGACAGTGGAACACCATGTGGGAGAAGTGTTAAAGTTTGGCAGCTGTTTTAAAAAAAGTGAATAATGTGTTTCATTGGAGCCATTATTTGTCTAGTGACAGCAGTATTGTAAGACCAACTGTATGCCCTGATCGATAGTATTGTAGGTGGGTTTATAAATTTGGTGGGAATTTCTTACATGATGTAAAACTTCATGTAAAATACTTTGTGTAACATTGCTGAGCTAAGGCGAAATATGTTGAAGTACATTTTTAATGATATAATGTGTACGTGGAACTGAACAGTTGGGGCTTGAAAATTATGGTTACCCACTCAGCTGAGACAAACAGAATATAATGTGCTCTTGTTTCATTTTTTTTTTATGTTACTACGTTGGTAATACCAGAGGTTAATATGTTGGCAAGCTGTGTGGTAGTGATTACATTTGTGGTTTTAAGTATGGTTTGCCATAATATTCAAGCCCAGTTAGTATTGCTGCAGCCGGGATAACACAGTCAGTATAGCAACTCACTACAGGCTGGATGGTCTGTGGATTGAATCTTGGTGGAGGCAAGATTTTCTCTTTCCATCCAGTGGGCCCTGAGGCCCACTCAGCCTCCTGTACTATGGGTACCATGTCTTTCCCAGGGGTGAAGCAGCCAGGAACATGGTGCTGACTCTCCATCCCCTTATAGTGCTGAGGTTGGGAATAAGTTTGTGCTATTCTGTACGTCTCCTCTGCCTGCATAAGCGTGTCATGGGTTGACCTTTACCTTTAGTATCAGTAGTTGTGGTTAAAGCCTCCAGTTTCAGGTTCACAATTCTAATGTGTGTCATCCCCGTTGTGTTTTGTACAATAGTAGGAGTTAGGTATGTTAACACTTACAGTCGAACACAACTATATTGGTAGTTAAATATACAGGAGTTTACAACAACGACATGTTTCGGCCCTGTATGTGGGCCATCATCAGGTTGTGGTTGGACTTACAGCTTAGGCTATACTAGCACGCGTGCAGTGGACCATGGTACCCCGTGACATAATGAGATCTCGAACCCGCCCCATTACGTCCCAAGACCACTACACGCATGCTGGTATAGCCTAAGCTGTAAGTCTAACCACAACCTGATGATGGCCCACATATAGGGCCGAAACATGTCATTGTTGTAAACTCCTGTATATTTAAAAATAAATATAGTTGTGTTCAACTGTAAGTGTTAACATACCTAACTCCTACTATTCAGGTTCACTTAAAAATGAAAACATTGGAAGGACTTCATCATATAAAATGAAGCCCAGAGGCACATACTCATGAAAGTCTTGACTATACGCACAGCTTTGCTTGGCATCTGCATAGGGACCTAATCCTTTGGGATTAAGGAACCATAATTACTCAGTGCTCTTGCTTCCTGCCAGGTCTAAGTTTTTAACTGATATTACATAACTCGGGAGTGTAGTATGTATTTATGTTTCTGAAACCATGTTTTTCTGCTGAAAATTTGAACTGTTGATGGATCTGACACCCAAGAAGTACCACTTAAGTCTGATGTAGCACATACGCAGGTGTGTAATGTTGGGCATAATTACCTTCCTTATATAGATTTCATTATAATTTTCAAAGAATATATTGAACTTAAGAGGGATAAAATTAAAAGAAAATATTTTAAATGAAAACAGATTTCTCAATGTACATGTTATGTGGGGGAAAAATAATGTAGGTTATGTAACTGAATAATATTTGAGGCAGCATGGAGTGTTCAGGAGCAGTGTGTTATAGTTGGCATGTAATGACTGTTGGAACATTTTAGTGTAAAACCTCACATGTTTTCAAAGCATGTAACTTGCAGTTCTTGAATCTGTCAGCTCAGGCTACAAGCATGCATTCCGGTTAACTATACCAGCTTTTAAAATGCTTATTGCTTAGCAACAAAGACATATGTGATATCAAATATGTAGATGAAGTGCTTGTTCAATTGAAAATAAATATATTATATCAAATTATGTTTTCTGTTCACTGGTATAAACTTACTGAGATATTAAGGGAAACTGTTATGACAAACTTCACATAAAAAAAAATATTTAACTTCACAAACTTTAAAAATTCTGAAATCGTAGCTGTGTTTACACCAAGTTACTGAAATCAATCTGATTCATTAAGAGCAATGTTGAACTCACAGTGAGCAAACCCATCTTCAGTTGCTGTCCATATTCTTGATGAAATTTGAATTTCTCGTCAAGCCTTAATAATAAGTGATGAAGGAATTGAACACCATCAAACATGATATACTTTCATACAGCAACATTGGCCTGAAGATGACCAAATTAGGTCAAAATAGTTTTCCTTAATAAAGTATATAATATATACTAGTTTTAATGTGATGTGGTCCATGTAGTACTCACAGACCAGCTTGAATATTGACGCTGGGCCCTAGTCCAGCTACAAAGCCCCAATTACTGTCCTCTGATAGGACACAGTCCATGGTTGTTACTGGAAATAACGCCCTGAGAAGGCATCTTTATGTAATGGGGTTGAGTAACAATGCCACTTGTTTTAGGAAGTGTGATACAGAGAAGGAAACGTCAGTCCACATTATGTGTGAGTATGAGGCTTTTGGCTTTTCACAGAGATGCATATCTGGGTTCCTTCTTTTTGGACCCCGAGGATATTATGAACCAAAGTATAGGGGCCATCTAGAACTTTGGTAAAGGAGCAGGGCTCCTTTAACCTAGTATAATCATGGGGCACAAAGGGCCTGTTTTAAGGCCAGGTGCATCGGGCCCAGAAGGGCTCGAACCCAAGTAATATTCAACACTAGTTGTGCTTCACGGTGTTTAATTCCTTCATTTTTGCAATCGACACGGCAGGGTGATAATATAAGGAACTTAATAAATCAGTGTACAAATTCTTATCATATGATGCCAGGGTCGGGTTCTTATTGTGGTCATGAAATTTCAGGTTATGTGTGTGTAGAATTTTTGACTAACTAACGAAAGAACTCTGTTAGCTGTCCTAAAGGTGTTACTGTGCAATTTGGTACTTGATGTATTCTATGTGGCTTTTCTTGTTTTTCAAAGAACGAACAGAATTTAAAAAAGAGTAAAAAGCTTCCTCCATACTAGATTCTTCTAATGAAGGTCCTTTGCGTTTAACGTCACTGCACTTGCGTGAGACGTAGCTTTGAAGCAATATGTCATAAGACACCGGTGGGGACTGCTGGACGATGTAAACTCCGAGGGTTATCCAGTACACACAACGGGCGGGAGGCGAAAGGAAATCAACGCTGTGGAGGTTTTAGACCATCCCGCTCACAGGCCAGACGTCGCTCCCAGCGATTTCAATTTGTTTTTGCATTTAAAGAAACATCTGGCCGGCCAGAAGTTCCACAAAGACTAATTGGTGAAAAACGAAATGAACGAATGAATAAACCACCTAGTTGTACGCGCAGGCGTCGGAGTTCCGTGCTATCGGAATCACAGATCATCTAGTCTAGTATCGGATACACAACCACGAACCAGGGCTGAACGAAGGCCTGGCCAAAGGTGGTAAGTATGTTGAGAAACAGCTAAAGGTATGTGTTAAGAGTTTTTTTCACCTGATTTTGGTAATAAATATTTTCAAAAATTGTATTGCGTTTATACGTTTACTTTCTGGACGTCGTACGCAGGAGCGACTTACCGTCTGCGCGCATATGGCGATACAGAAAAAGGGAACCGTTGACAGGGCCGCCGAGAGCGGGTTCGAGCCCCGGTGAAATATATTTTTTCAGGCTCCCCGGCGGGGGAGACCGGATGAAAATCTTTACACTAAATCGGAAAACCGCATTCCCAATTGCAGAGTGACTTTGTGTTGATCTGAAAGGGTTAATTTGTGCAATCGACAAATAATGGTCCTACCAAGGCAGGTACAAAACATATGCAACGTAGTCGGGCCTTGGTAATTTGTACTGGCTCCCCCACCCCTTCCCAATCGGCACTGACCGTTGATGAGTGCATTAAGCAGCAGCTTGACATGAACAGTAGACCGGCAGGTGTACGGAGTATACCGCGAGGGGTACGTACCGATCTGAAGTGTGCCAGAAGTTGCAGTTTTCCTAGTTGCAGTACCGCCTGGTGAGCTTGTTAGTGTGTGTTATTAAACGACGCTGTCAGTTGCTAATAGTGCATTGCGTCGCTAGTAGACGATTGGATATACAGCCTGTAGATCATTGGTGCAATGATACCGAAAGGGTAAAACAGCATGAAAATTTATTTTAGGGTTTTCTGTGTGGAAAAAGTGTTGGGAAACGCTCTCGACAAAGTAACTTATTCTGAGTCATCCCGTTGTGTTGCAATGATCACGTAAAATAAAAAAAAACGTATCAAGCGCAACTCAGTTTAAAGAGAGGCACTCTACATTGCCATGTGTTTCGATTCCCAAGGAATCGTCATCAGGCAATTCAGACACAACATATAAAACACATTAGTTCTTCATGTCTGTCCATACACTTCAGTGACAGCTGACTCATATCCTTCAAAACATTATAAACTTCCCCGTTACTCTGTAGCACGTGTAAGATAGGTTTTTTTTTCTCGTTCAAGGTTTTTTATTGTTTGCTTGGGCAATGAAGATTTATGATTAAAAAGCAAATCATTAGTTGTTACGAGTAATCCACTTCCTGAATGTAAATGCGCCGTAACGAATTCAAATGCGTACTGAAGCCTGTAGAATTTACAAATATTTTACCAAGTTTAATTTCAAGAACTAACATCCGTTCGATATTTCTTTTTGGCGCAGAACCAATACTTAATAATATGGGTAAAACAAGACGAAAATAAGACTACTATTTTATTGTAAAAAAATTACTATTGTGTAAATGAACAAGAATTACATAATTTCAGTCAACAAACCTAGTTGACTGGAATTATGTAATTCTTGTAAAATGTTTGTGAATCTTTATTTCTTTCCCATCTTATGCCTTGTTTTTGACTTGTCCAAGTGCTATACATGTAGCGAACGGATAAACAAATAAATTTTAAAAAAAATCTCATAAAAACTAGCCATCGTGTTTCTAATAATAAATCTTCATTATCCAAGCATAAAGATAGGAAAGGAACCTTGAACGAGAAAAAGTATGTTACACATGCTACAGAGTAACGGGGAGTTTGTTTTAAATGGTATTAGTGAGATCTCACTAAAGGGTGTGGCAAAACATGAAGAAATGGCGTGTTTTTAATGTTTTGTATGAACTGCCTGATGATTTATTGTGTATTGGACCGTGCATCTTTGTGATAACTGAAGAATAAGAGCAAACTAGATGTTACATTTATTGTTTTATTATAATTATGATAGCAGCTTCCTGTAAAATGGGTACCGGGTCTTTCCTGGGGGTAAAGTGCGGCCGGGGCATGCTGCTGACCACTCGCCCGCTTCTAGTGCCGCGATCATGGAGTTGAGCTGTACCTTTACCCACCCTCTGGGCCACACCGGACCTGTAACGGGAAAACTTTACCTTTACCTTATACTTATGATATGCTCAACATGTTTCGGGCAATGCTATGCCCATCATCAGGAGCTCACTACTATAGTGCTGATTACCACATTGGTCATCCAGTTCTTGGGTTGCTGTTGGTTGGAAATTAGGTGCAGGCAGCCTGCCTGCACCTAACTTCCAAACAACAGCAACCGTCGTGAGCTCCTGATGGTCGGCGTAGCAGTGCCCGAAACATGTTGAACCTATCATAAGTATAATAAAACAATGAGCAGCGTCTAGTTGCCTGATGATGATTGCTTAGGAGTTGCAACACGTAGCAATGTAGGATGCCGTTTATTAAATGAGTTGTATTAGACTTTTTTTGGCTATTCTTCAAAGTGACAGGTGCAAGCAATGCCTTGCACATGAACGTAGTGTTCTGTTCAAATGTCAACAATCCCCGTCAGGCAATCAGCGTCAAGAACATCTGCTACTAACTGCAAATATGTGGTTTGTGTTATTGAACACTGAGGCTCCCAACTCCTTATCTACAAGTCCTCGACTTTAACACCACTGGTGTGTGGTTTACAGTGTGAGAAGGTCTGCTGATACAGATATGTCGTTAGCTGCCCGATTTACTTTCAAAAGTAAATCCCCGTTATCAAAACACAGCAGCACATTCTAATGTTCGTCAGTTTTAATTATTATTGTACGTATTCCACTATTGTGGGCCCGGTAGTTCAGTCGGTATAGCAACTGAGCTACGGGCTGGACTGTCCGGGATCGAATCCCGGTGCAGACGAGATTTTCCGCCCGTCCAGACCGGCCCTGGGGCCCACCCAGCCTCCTGTAAAATGGGTACCAGGTCTTTCCCGGGGTTAAAGTGCTGCCGGGGCGTGCTGCTGACCACTCACCCCCTTCTAGTGCCGCGGTCGTGGAAGAGTAGAGCTATACCTCTACCCACCCTCTGGGCCACACCGGGCCTGTAACGGGAAAACTTTACCTTTTATTATTCCATTATTTGGAACAGTAATTAATTTATAAATATTTTACACTTATTGTTTGTAAAGGCGAGGCCTGTACATCAATATGTAACTGTGAAACTACCTGATGATGGCCGTATTATTCGGCCGAAACATGTCGTAGTAAATTATTGTAAAATATTCATGCCGTTGTGGCGGTCGGGAAGTGAAAACCGATATTATTTCGATTATCACAACGGGATGATTTTACCCAAACCCCCCAAATTTAATCGTCTGCAGATTTATTCGTGAATAATAGTATGGTTTGGAGATTTAACCCTCCGAAATACGTAAATGAACTCTGTTGACCATTTAACTCTGCAGAATATGGTTCCATTTAAAGTATTTTCGATACTTGATAATTCTTCTGATTAGAAATGTCATTACCGCCGCTGCTGCTGCTACAAGAAGTCGATATGATTTCCGATACGAAGGTTTTCCTGCAATACCTCACTTGTAACAATATTAACAGGAAGACACGTCTGCCTAAGCTATTTATCGTGGAAGTAGGTTCATTTTGCGACAGCAATGACAATGAGAGCAGTCCGGTTACATAGTGCCGTAATAAAAAGTAGGGCAAACGTTTCGAGCAATTGTAATTAGCGATATAGAATCATGGCGTATAATTTAAAATTATAGTTACATAGTCCGCGGTTGTAATGGATATATTCCGGGTTCCGAACAGGTTATGGGCATTAAACAATGAAGAGAGTACGAATATACATGATCATCGAAGACGATGGACCTAGATTCGAACCTAATAAATGCTGTAACGTTCCGTACGTACGTTACAAGATCTCAATGTGCGCACCGTTCGCAGCCCTGTTGACAAAAAGCAGCACTCAGTTCTTCGCAACGTTAGTTGAAAGACTTGATTCCACTCCACAGCCGCAACGCTTTCCCCACCGGGCGCGTTCTGGAATATAATGCAATCTTCATCATCTTTTATTATTATTCCAGTGTATCATACAGATATGGAACATGTCAGTAAAATAATTTAGCAATAATAGTAATAACAATAATAATAATAATAATGTACGATGCATAAAGCATCCGTCATATTAAACATTAATAACTAATTATGCATTACAACAAAATCTAATAAATGAGTAATAACTGTATATATTTAATGAACAACACAAACATTGTATAGGATATTATGTGACTTTTCCGATAGAT
>Ga0123354_10015173_pt1 | contig 12018 bp, 16 predicted proteins | sample TergutLab28metaG_2_FD_97872 | JGI IMG/M metagenome (GOLD analysis project Ga0123354, IMG submission 97872) | Labiotermes labralis P4 segment gut microbial communities from Petit-Saut dam, French Guiana - Lab288 P4 | ecosystem: Host-associated > Arthropoda: Insects > Digestive system > Gut ... | reverse complement strand
GGTCTATTACAATCTCTAAAATCCTCTTTACATCATCATATTTCTTCATTTTCGAATAAATCACAGCGAGCCTTTCGTATGGATGACTTCCTTCATCTCTTCTTGCAACATTCTGTTCATACAATTCGATTGCCTTTTCAAATTCACCGACTTTTTCTAACTCTCTGCCTAACAAATTATTCTGGGCGAACTCTTTCCACATAGATCTTTCTGCATCCCATTTTTTGCGCAATTCATCAAGATGCAATTCATCATATTCGTCACACATATTCAGTCAGTCCTTTTTACACTGTAGAATTGCTCCATATTCTGATATTAACACATTGACTGTGGGTTCATATGGGCATTATGAACCCAAGCCTGGTTTCAACCGATTGGCATCAAAATCGAAATGTATATTTTCTCGGCTGTAATAAGAAAAGAAGTAATGGGATTATTCAACTCTAAAGAACTAGCTGAAATTGAGCGACTGAAAGGGATTATACAGATATATAAGGAAGAGGCAGACGAGAAAGACAAGAAAATACGGTCAATTGAGAAAAGTATAACCCCTGAAATGAAAAGCGTACAAACCCTTACTCACACAATTTCAGAAAAGAGAGCGGAAATAGAGGCTCTCGAATCAAGGATAAAAGAACTAAAGATAGAACTTCACAAACAAGACGCTGTTATTGCAGAAAAAAAGAACTACATCATAGAACTCGATGATACAATTCTTTTACAGGAATTCAATCTCTATGAACCGCTATATGACTTTGCAACTTCTGAGGAATTCAAAGGTCGGTTGAGCCAGATTCGGGATATGCAAAAAGAGATGATAAAGGGAAAAACGGCGGCAATTTGTGAGATCGAGTGGACTATAGATGGAAGTAAAGCGAAAGGAAAAACGTTTACAACAAATAACATAAAGCAGATTATCAGAACATTTAATACAGAATGTGAAAATGCCATTGACCGGGTCAAATTTAATAATATTGACAGCATGAAGGCACGAATTCAAAAATCATATGACGACCTCAACAAGATAAATTCATCAAATAGAGTCGTAATTACATCTGATTACCTCAATTTGAAGATGCATGAGCTTCATCTTGCAATAGAGTGGGCAATGAAAAAGCAGGAAGAAAAGGAAGAACTAAGGAGGCTAAAAGAAGAACAGCGTGAGCAAGCTAAAATCGCAAAAGAAATAGAAGAAGCAAGAAGAGAAATCGAAAAAGAGCAGAGCCATTATAACAATGTCTTAAAGAAGCTTGAAGATCAGATCGAGCAAGCAAAAACAGAAGAACAAAAAGAAGCTCTCATTGAAAAGAAGGAGACAATATCCCATCAAATCGAGGATCTGGACAAGGCATTAGAAGACGTGGATTACAGGGCTGCGAATATGAAAGCTGGGTATGTATATGTAATTTCAAATATCGGGTCTTTTGGAGAGCATGTCTATAAGATTGGGATGACTCGGCGACTCGATCCGATGGATCGGATATATGAGTTAGGAGATGCATCTGTCCCATTCAACTTTGACGTCCATGCTATGGTATTCTCTGAGGATGCACCTTCGCTAGAAGCAGCTCTTCACCGTGCATTTGATGCGAAGAAACTCAATATGATAAATACCAGAAGGGAATTTTTCCGGGTCACACTAGAGGAGATTGAAACTGTTATAAAAGAACATTATGATAAAACGGTTGATTTTTGCAGAATACCACCTGCTGAACAATATCGCGAATCTATGAGGATCTTAGAGTCGTTGCAAGAGGTGTAGTCAATAAAACCATCAAAAGAGTAGAAGATTGCCTGGCATTTAATTTCTTTTTTTTCAATAGATTCTAACGCGAAAAGTAGATTTTTTATAGAACAGCCTAAATGAAGGAATCTGGACTGTTCAAATACGCCGTACCTTCGATGTGCCTTTTCGATGGGCATGATGTGGGTGATATAAATGAGGCTGCCGTCAGGATCTATATTGTAAATTACCGTGAATGAACGTGCAATGTGTAATCGGTAAGATTCACGCTTTTTATTTGTATGGAGTTTCTCTTTATCTCCATCCGGGCTAGGATAGGGATTATCTTGCAATATTTTCAGTTTTTCCCTGATAATCCGTTGATCTTTGATATTGAGAGAGGTTAAAAAATCAAGTGCACGTTTATCCACCATGAGGTGAAATGTCACAGGATCAATTCCACGAACTCATTGCGGGTCATGACATCTTCAATATCGTCTGTGAGCCGTTGTTTTTTTACGCTCTCCACCAATCTCGCGAGAGTGTCATCGAGAGATTTTCCAGGGCGCCTGAGTTCCAGGATCTGACTATAAGTTTCTTCAGATACAGGTATATTTTCCGCAACAGACATTGAATATCTGATTCGTGCTAATCATACATTAGACCTTGGGTACATCACATTTTCTGGGGTAGACAAAACAACGAATGTTTAGTCAGACCCGAACTGTGCCATTCAAAAAATATCTCACCTGTCAGAAATGACGAATTCCTCGATTCCTATCTTCGTGATAGCATGTCATCCGGAATAGCTGCTGCATGAAAGCAATAATTTCCATTTGGGTTCCCCCCAAATTTTGGGACGCACCCTTAGACCTTTCATTCCGGAATAATGAGGGTTGGCCAATCTGATTTTAGAACGATTGCAGATGATATAATTTTGGTAATTTGAACATTGTGAAAGCAGTGTAAAAAAGGGTTTAGATATCGATGCCAAAGTTTGCGGCATTTCTATCTGCAATAGCCTGTATTTTTGCAATCTCTTCATCATTGCGCTTGGGTTTAAACAGATGGCGAAACCGCTTCTGTTCAGCGAGATATTCATCAACAGGTTTTCGCTTTACTTTTTTAACCTTCTCAACATCTCCATCAACCATCTCATAGTTAACCCATAATCCGGTTTGGATCGCCAGTTTGGCAACATCGATTGTTCTTGCACCCTCAAAACCCCATCCCGTATAGCATGGTGCGTGAATCTGGATATAACAAGCCCCGGGTATGTTTACTGCACGCTCTACCTTTTTAACGATATCATTTGGGTATGCAATAGAGGCTGTTGCAACATAAGGAGCACCATGTGCTGCTAAAATTGCCGGCATATCCTTTTTTTGTGTCCGATTTCCATGTGAAGCGGACCCTGCCGGAGATGTCGTTGTACTTGCATCATATGGAGTTGCACCAGATCTCTGAATACCAGTATTCATATATGCCTCATTATCATAGCACACATAGGTAATATTGTGACCACGCTCAAATGCACCTGATATACACATGGTTCCAATATCAAATGTCGCACCATCTCCACAGATACAAACGATGTGCTCCTTACGACCTTGCTTTTTTAATGCAACTTCAATCCCAGATGCAACAGCTGCTGCATTTTCAAACAGAGAATGAATCCATGGAACTTTCCAGGCACTTTCAGGGTACGGCGTTGAAAAGACCTCCATGCATCCGGTAGATGCAACAACAATAGTATCAGGTCCGGAACCTTTCAGGATATGGCGAGCTGCAAGTGCAGGTCCACAACCGCCACATGCTCGGTGTCCAGGCTCAAATAACTCAACAGATGTATCAGCCATTATAAAATCTCCTCCCTGAGTCCGGAGAACATATTTCCTTTTCCTTCATTGCACGCATTCACAATCTTACGAATATCTGATTTTCTGATATCGCGTCCACCAAGCCCTGTAACATAGCTCAATACGGAAATCGATGAATCATTGATTGCATCCTTCACTTCAAGCCCGACAATACCGAGCATTCGGCTTCCGGAAGAGAGATTCTTCTCTACAACTGCAACCTTTTTCATTCCTGAAAGCGCTTTTTTGATATCATCAGCAGGGAATGGGCGGTATACTCGAATCTTTAAAAGACCTACTTTTAGACCATCGTTTCGCATCTCATCAATGGCATCTTTAATCGTTCCACATACAGAGCCAAGCGCAACAAGTGCGATATCGGCATCTTCGAGTCTGTACCCTTCTACGGCTTGTGAGTAGTCACGCGAGAAGATCTTTGCAAACTCTGCTCCTGCCTCACGCCAGACACCAGCAGCACGTTGCATTGCCATCTCATGTTCATATCTGAACTCGTGATAATAATCTGGTGTCGCATACATTCCCATGCTCAGGGGCTGTTTTGCATCCAACATATTATATGGATTATATGCAGGCAGGTACTTGTCTACAAGACCCTGATCCGGAATCTCGACTGGCTCATAGGTATGGGACAGAACAAATCCATCAAAACAGACAAATGCTGGCAGAAGAACGCGGTGATCTTCACAAACTTTGTATGCAATAATGTGAAGGTCAGTTACTTCTTGTACATCCTCTGCGTACACCTGAATCCAGCCAGAATCTCGAAGTGTCAGTGAGTCCTGCTGATCATTCCAGATCGAGAGTGGAGCTCCCATCGCACGATTTGCAATTGTCATCACAACTGGCTGGCGCATACCTGCTACATTAAAGCAGACCTCAGCCATTAAAATGAGACCCTGAGAAGATGTTGCAGAATACACACGTGATCCTGCTGCTGAAGCTCCAAGACATGCGGACAGGGCAGAAAACTCACTTTCTACACAGATGTATTCACTATCAATCTCACCTTCAGCTACCATCTCAGCGAGTTTTTCAACGATATGAGTTTGAGGAGTGATGGGATATGCAGAGATAACATCTACTTTACATACCTTCACTGCCTCTGCAACAGCAATTGATCCTTCTAATACCTGTAACATCTACTTCTCCTCCAAAACCATCGTAATTGCATCCGTTGAGCAGTCATTGGCACATATTCCGCATCCTTTACAAAATGCATAATCTGGCGTATACTGTTCATTCACTAAGGTAATACAAGCGTCTGGACAGAGGGATTGGCAAATGCCACATGCTGTACAGATTTCATAATTAAATATTGGCTTAAAAACACGCCACGATCCAGTTTTATTATTTCTGGAATTGCCCGGTGGCGCAGCACAGCCGATTCTAAGTGCCATTAAACCTCACCTTTTAGCATATTGTATGCAATAGTCGCTGCTTTGATGTTCTTCTCAGCAAGTGAATCTGCGAAACGCTCTGATAATGCTTCAGATAGTGCTTCAAGTGTTATCTCTCCACTGACTGCTGCAAATGCACCAAGTAATGTTGTATTTACAATCGGCAGTCCGAGTTCTTCGAGTGCAATCTTTGTAGCATCGACCAAAATCACTTTCACTCCTTCCGGAACAGCTCTCTGAACCTCTTTTTCTGTGTTAATGAGTGCAATTCCACCTGCTTCTAGCCCTGCAAACACATCTATGTCAGCGATAAGACTGCTATCTTGTACTATGACATAATTTGGGTGATAGATTTGGCTACGGAGGCGGATTTTTTCATCACTAAAACGCACAAATGCCTGTACCGGTGCACCTCGCCGCTCAACGCCAAAAGCAGGGAAGGCTTGCGTCTGAACACCACTTTTAAACGCCGCAACGGCGATAAGTTCGGCGGCAGTAACAGAGCCCTGACCGCCTCTTCCATGTATTCGTAATTCTCTCACGAAAATTCCCACAAGATCTTACACGATTGATCATATACAATTACCGCTCATACGTTTCATGACACACATGTAAATTAAACATGTTTTATTTTAGCGATGACATATATAAAAGTTGTTTGTTTGGAATTGTAGAGCAAATGGAACGTATCTTATGGGATAAGCGTCAAAATAAAAGTAATGTTAGAGACCTTTGATCTGTCTGTTCGCATTAGTTCTGAGTCATATGATGCGATTATTGATGATCTGCGCGTAAAACTGAATGAGCTTCAACGACAAATCCAAAAACAGCAGCGTGCAGTTCTTATCATTATTGAGGGTAGGCGAGGATCAGGGATTTCTCCCCTTGTCAATAAACTGTATCAGGCACTTGATCCCCGTGGAGTTCGAGTCATTGCAGTGGGTGAGCCTCGAGATGTTGAACGAGCTCACTCTCTCATGTGGAGATATTGGAATCAGTTACCTGCATCCGGAGTTATTGCTATTTTTGATAGAAGTTGGTACAGTCGAGCCATTGCAGAACAATACAATGCAAAAGAAATGGATTCATTTCCAGATGGACCGCTCCATGCTGCTGTGGATTTTGAAACACAACTTGCCGCTGATGGATACCTTGTCATTAAGTTTTTTTTAGAAATAAGCGAAAAAGAGCAGGAAAAGCGAATTCGCGAAAAACATTGGGATGTATTCGCGCCAGGCACAAAGGGTGGTGCAGAAAGGAGGGAAAAGAACTCTTTACCTGGCTATCATGAAGGAACTGCTCTCTTCGAAAAAATGTTTATGCGTACTGATCTTGCCTCTTCACCGTGGAGTATCCTTGTAGCAGAACAGATCAAATACGCTGAGGTTCAGGCATTAAAGAGTATTATCTCATCTATTGAGCTATGGCTCCAGAGGCAGAGATCCTTTCAGGAAACATACCTCATTCACAAAGCGGAGGAAGAACAACCACCAAGTGTTCTGCTTGAATCAACTGTCCTTGGGAATCTGGACCCTGATGTGCCAATGGATAGATCTGTGTATAAAGAGGAGATGAAACGATGGCAAAAAAAGCTTGCAGACCTTCAAATTGCATTTTATAAAGCGAGAATTCAGGTTTTTGTTGTGTTTGAAGGATGGGATGCAGCAGGAAAAGGAGGTTGTATTGTTCGATTAACTTCTCTTCTTAATCCTCGGGGTTATGTCGTTGAGCCTGTTGCAGCGCCAAATATCGTTGAAAATAGATATCATTACCTCTGGAGATTTTACAAAATGTTTCCTGAAAATGGACATATGACTGTTTTTGACAGAAGTTGGTATGGTCGCGTACTTGTTGAACGAGTTGAAGGTTTTTGTCGTGAAGATGAATGGAAACGTGCATATTATGAGATTAATCAGATGGAATCGTTATTGTATGGCAACAATGCAGTTATTGTTAAATTTTGGCTGCACATTGATCAAGATGAACAATTACGCCGATTCGAGGCACGTCAGGCGGATTCAAAGAAACAATGGAAGATAACTGATGAAGATTGGAGAAATCGCGAAAAGTGGGGACAGTATCTCAGTGCAGTAGATGATATGATTCACCGCACGAGCACTCCCCACGCACTATGGACGATTGTGCCTGCAAATAATAAATATTATGCCCGTGTTTATACGATCAAAGTAATTTGTGAAGCAATTGAGGCGCGGCTTCAGGCTCATAAGAAAGAAGATAGATATAAAAAGAAATAAAGGTTACTTCTTTTATAAAAAAATACGTCGACCAATATGGTAGAAAGTAAAATAACACATAAAACTTGGTTTACGTGTAACAATCAAATGTTTACAAGGTTGAATCCCATTTTCCGCAGCAACTGAAAAGTAGTATTTCTTTTTTGGTAAGCAATCATATGTCCCACATTCCACACTTGAAATTGTGGGTTTGAACATTTTTTGAGGAATTTAGGATGGAGCTGAAAAGAGCAAACGACAATGTGATGGAAAGCACAAAAGAAAGTGCGAGGGGAGCGATTCGAACGCTCGAACTCCTACAAGAATAGGCCCTAAACCTATCGCCTTTGACCTGGCTCGGCAACCCTCGCAAAAAAGAAATAAGCCAGAAATTCCAACTAAAAATTCCAATGAGTTACAACAATCTATTCTGCAACAATAGGAGCTCGTCCTTCAATTGCAGCCTTTACCTGTGCCTGAAGGGTCTCAAACTTCTCTTCAACCATTTTTTCTTGTTTTTCAATAGAACGAACCCGAATTTCAAGTGTTTCAACCCGTTCGTTCAGCTGAGATATCACGTACTCCTTTGGCTTTTGCATCATCACTGTGCCAACAGTGATAAATACTGCACGATCTTCAGGGACATCATTCAGTTCCTCAAGCGCACGTTTTGCCTCCTGCACTGCAAGATCGTACTGCCCACGCTGTGATACAAATGTTTGCAGCTGCTGTTGCATCTGCTGTAACATCGTAATTTGGTTTTGAATATTTGGAGAAATCTGCTTCATACAACTACCTTTGGTCTTCTGATAACTCACACATTTCGGCTGCTACACTAAAAAGCCTTAGCCAGCTATTCAATGCAGCTCGAAGGGCACGAACGTCTACTGCATACACCCGAAGCTCCACCCTGTTCGGTCCACACATCTGACACACAGCATGTGATTTGCCTCCAGTAACATCTTCTGCTGAAAGGAGTGAAGCATATATTAACGGAGCGTACGGCGTTTCAAAACAGAAATGTGACTCACAGCCGTACTGTATCTCTTCTATCACATCTATCACATCTTTGTCTGTTCAACAATCAACGTATGATATCGCTTTTGTTGACCGTCATAACTGATTGCATCAAGCTCAGATTCAAAGAAGATTGTTTCACAGGCACACGCTTTTTTAATCGACTTTGCATATGATTCATTTGATGTTCTGACACCACGAAACAGAGGCCAGTCACGCATTCCACCCTGAACATCAGTTGCCACAACATCAATCAAGGTTGTATCGGTAAAAAACAGTTGAATACGAATGCGAGAATTACGAAGCTCAGAGATCACAAAAAAGTAGGGATGGTTATGTGCAATATCTCGAATCCCTGCCTTTCCACGTGACAGGTATGTGCTTCCTGTTGCAAACGCGAGATCTTTTGCAATCTTGCGCACAAGCGGAGTACTCTTCCGTGACGTTGTAACCAGTGCCATACTGGCTTTACTCAGCCTTCAACACCTTAATTGCAGCCCCACGTTCCTTAAACAGAATACGGTGCCCGCAAAAAGGACAGCGCACATGATCATCAAGCTCAACTTTCTGCTTGCATCTGGCACATTTATATGTACCTCCCATGTATTTACGCCTCCTTTACAGAACGCTCAATAGTGTGCAGTGAAATCTTCTGGTTTGGAGTCTGTGGAACATATGCGCCTCCTGCAAACTTGTACCCACACTTTCTACACTCCCAGATCCCAGTTCCCTTTCGCTTGACTGCACGATTATCGCAGGCTGGACAGAGGTGTTTCGCCTTTGCAACAACCTCGATCTCTTTTACTCTTTTTCGAATAAATCGACCATATCTTGGACCAAAACGGCCAGCACTCCCTGAAACTCTTCCCTTTGCCCTATGTTTTGATTGAGCCATACTATATTCTCCAGTGTGTCAATATCATTTGCATCTAAAACACTTATAGTTACCTTGAGTTGCGTACATTGTTCTCAGTTGTTCTTCAAAATCTTGACATCTGCATCCCCTTTGCAAATTTTATTTAAGAGACCATAGAAGTCATTCTGAATACCAGCTGGGATCGTCACTACACAGATCCATGAACCATCTTTTTGCCACTCATCCCTCTCAATCGTTGCAACTGCCGCAATATCTCCATATGCACGAGCAGCATAATCCGCAGGGATCTTAACTGCGAGGCGCAGCTCCGCAAATCGTATCGGAAGCAAGGGTCGAATGGCCTTCATTGCCTCTTTTACCTGCTCATCCACTGGTTTAAAAGGATCAACTGCCACACGCGCTTCGTCAAGTGCGTTTTCAATACGTTGCGGGGGATGAGGAAGGCTAGTTTGAGGATTTTCTGCATGACGTGCGATAAATGCAACGATCTGCTTTCTCTTATCTGCAATCATCTGTCGGCGCTGATCAGCAGTCAGGTGAATATCGCCTTTACGTATGATTTTTTCTGCGATCTCGTTAAAGTTGGTTGTTGAAAATACTTTCAGCAGATTTTCATCAGATGCTCGTTCTGCCTGACTGGCATTTTCAAATACATGCAGTGCCGCAACACTATCCTCAATATCAATAGCGGAACCGGAGCGAATCAAGGCAGCTTTGTCGGGATCCACCAAGATCTCAAACTTGCATCCATGACTCTCAAATCGTGCAATTACTGCATCATCAAGTGAAATCATCAGCTATCTCCCACCAGAATTTCTTTTGACTTAAAAAATGAGTTACTTTCCTGATGTATCTGATCCCGCAGAATCATCAGACGAATCCTTTTTCGCATTCCGACGGATCTTTGGTTGCTCAGAGGTTTGTTCTGAGTTTGGCTTTTTTTCAGCCTTTTCATCAGATTTTTCCGTCAAAAGCAGATCTTTTGGAAGGAGAGCTTCGATTTCGCTGCGAGGCAACTTTTTAAAACCAGATTCCAGATCCACAATGCCTATCTCGATTGTGTTCAGCTCAAACTTTCCTTCTGTCGCATCATGAAGTGCTGAAATACCGAGTGCTACAGCCTCCATAACCGTTACATCAGGATCGTATTCACTCTCAAATCGTTTCATCACCGCAGGGCGCCCGGTTCCAATGCCAGTTGCTTTATATTCAAGCAATGTTCCAGATGGATCTGTCTCAAACAACCTGAACTCTCCATCAGACACACCTGCAATTAAAAGTGCGGTTCCATATGGTCGTGCTCCTCCGAACTGAGTGTATGTCTGCATATGATCACCAAGCTTCTTTGCAAGTGTCTCGACATCGATCGCCTCTCCATACGAGATCCGATTAATCTGTGCCTCAATACGCGCACGATCGATAAGTGAGCGGGCGTCACCAACAAGCCCGGATGATGCAACCCCAATATGCTCATCAATACGAAAAATTTTTTCAATTGAGTTAGATTCCAACAATCGTGAGCTGATTCTCTTATCAACCAGAAGAACGATACCATCTTTCACTTTGATGCCGACTGCGGTTGTTCCCCGCTTTACTGCTTCTCTTGCATATTCAACCTGATAAAGTCGCCCATCCGGGCTGAATACCGTGATTGCCCGATCATATGCCGCCTGTTGTTGATTCATCATGATGTGTCCCTAAAGATCGTCCTTTGTTAAGTACTGGAGACGGACACGGTTAAACCCATTCTCTTTTTTATCGAGGTTATCATTGGGAAGATCAATATCTACTGCTCCGGATGTGTGCACCCACATGGGAAAGACGGGATCAGTGTCAGTATCACCCACCTCTAATCTCATATCTGGCATGAGCCTTTCCATCTCCGGTTTTTCCATCTCAATAAAGGCTGGTTTTTGCTTGCTAAGGTACTTTTGCTTTCGGTATATCTCTTCTTTCAGAGTGCGTATGGTTCCGGAAGTCTGTAGTGCAGCAAGGCGGATTTCTGTGTGTAGATGTTCGCGAATAAATGGCAAAATTGCAAAAACATCTCTTTCAGTTCCCCTTCGCATACGTATGATTGCAAATGGCCCCATAATTGCAAGGACAGCAACTCCAATCTGTGCTGCAATGTAATCGCCATACCAGTCTGTAATTGCAGCAGAGATAGTATAATAGAGTTTTTTTGCATTATACTGCGATGTGGTTTCATCTTCTTCTCCGCTTGCCCATGCATAGAGGCTGTGTGCATTATAAGGTTCAATTTTTACAAGAATGTAGCGGAAATTCTCCCGCATTGCAGGATTCAATCGTTTCATTCATATTCCCCCTTTTTCCTGCACCACCTCTCTCACACATTGCTGTGGATACAACAGGTGGAATGGCGTAGAGAGAGAACGAGCAACCATATCCTCATCCATCCCAAAAAGCGTGCACATTGCCATTATTTCGCGCGGAGTACAGAGTCCGAGATAGCCTTTAGCTCCACTTGAAATGGTAAGACCAAATTCATACTTTCTTGCGAGAGTTACAATATGTTCATACTGTCGCAGTGCTTTTTGTCTCGCTATTCCTTTATCGACGAGAGCTGCAAGGTTGATGTCCACACAAATATTATGATCAATCGCTGATTTCGCACACACATGATCAAAGGCTTGACGGGAGACCGCATAGATTCGTGAAAGGATGGAGATCTCAGGAGTGGTGAGTACCCATCGGTTATATGCTATATCTCCTGCATCCACAATGTGAAGAGTGGGAATTTGCACAGAAGGAAGCATTTCTGTATTTTGCATCGCTCGGCGGAGTTCCTTTTGGTTGAGAGATGAATAAACTCTTCCTTGAATCAAAAAAAAATTCTTGTCCTGCTGCAGGTGAGGAGATGAGTGTAGTG
>Ga0123354_10015172_pt1 | contig 12019 bp, 8 predicted proteins | sample TergutLab28metaG_2_FD_97872 | JGI IMG/M metagenome (GOLD analysis project Ga0123354, IMG submission 97872) | Labiotermes labralis P4 segment gut microbial communities from Petit-Saut dam, French Guiana - Lab288 P4 | ecosystem: Host-associated > Arthropoda: Insects > Digestive system > Gut ... | reverse complement strand
CTGTACTATTGTGGTTCACAAATGGCCTGATGGTGACTTTTTAAGTCGAAACTAGTCGCCACATCCAATTAGTAAAACTAACAAAAACTGTTGTGTTTTGACTGACCTACTCTTGAGTATTAAGCGACTATTAGTTTCTCTGTAGGTACTCTGATGTCCGTTACGTGTCAACGAAGGAGTTTTTATCACCTATGGACGTGTAATAAGGCGGAAGTCAGTGTAGCATATTAGCGGGTAGCGTTCCATTGCAGACAGAATCGCAAACCTTTTACCTCGTGCTGTGGGCAGCTGTCATTGTTAATTTATCGCATACGAAGACAGCATCCCCCGGGAATTCGTTGTTCCCCCTTTTTTTCTGTAGTTCAACTTAAATTGTATTATAGAAGAGTTTCGAAATACCGTCCAGCCTCTTAAGCAGGCCTCACACGTTCTGAAAATATTTATCGGGAAACGTCAGTGCTCTAGTCTTGAAATACTGGCAGTTCATCTTCGAATATTTCCTCCTCTTTCTTGCAAGGAATGTGGAATGTTCCACATTTTCTCTTCGTCCGTGGATTCCTTGAATGTAGGTGTCAGGAATTCGTGTCTTTGAAAAATGTGGGCCCTTGGTTTAGCGCGCCCGCTCTACGTGTATATTTATACATGTATGCTCTGTATTTATGTGCATGGTATGGTTCTCAGTGCATACAGCGATTTTTTTTCTTCGTCTACAGAATTAGAGGTTTTATATAACCGAGAAGGAAAATATTTTCTGTACGTTACGAACTGCATCTTTAAATCTAGAACGCTCTTTAATCAAAGTTTTTAAAGAGTGAATCATCACATGAAGAACAAGCTTACAAAGGGGCGCGTTGTGACCATGATTGTTAATGGTTTTCTTTTTGAGAAGAGAAGAATGAAACGCTTTTTATATGTCTACAACAGTATGTACCCCCTGATAACCCTCCAAAGAACGGAGTGATTTTCACAGTCATGTGAATGTCATACTGTTGAATTGAGTAGGTTCCTACTTTCGGTTCCAATTTGACAAATGTAAGAACTTTGGAGATGAGAGTAACGCTAGCGCATTCTATCAATAATGTAATTAAATTTACGAAAATATACGGCGTATTTTCAGTGTGTATCGTGATGTCGAGGAAGGTCTTTGCCGAACTAGCCATGCAACAAACGGTTGGTTTCCCTGTTAGACCTTCTGGCGTAGAATCCTCTGATGTAAGGGCGCCCATTGATCGAATTGTTACCCCTATCGATGGGGTTGAACATGGGAGTGGTGGTCAGTAGGGAACACCCCCAGCATAATATCGGGCTCCGAAGCGCGTAGCGCCGGAATATTTTGTGTTAGGTAAATACAACGGCTGTGGCTCGAACTCAGAAACCTCCGAATGATATTCTAATGTATGCCGAACCCCAAAAGTCTACTGTCTTGCAGTACGTTTTCCTTTCAAGTAAACATGTCAGGAATTTATGAACAGTTTCGTTACCATGTAATGTTGTAAATAGTATCCTATATGAACTACTTTGGTGAGGCCTTCGCTGTTGTGGGATCTTATGCGGCGTAGGTTGATAGCTGGGTGCCAACGTTTCGGGACAACCTATCCGTCCTATGTTCAACGGTCAACCTTGAGCGTTGAAGATAGGACTGATAGGCTGTCCCGAAACGTCGGCACCCAGCTACCAACCTACGCCGCATAATATCCCACTACAGCGAAGGCCTCACCTTGCTAGTACACGAGAACGGCGCTTTATCCGTGACGAGCGATGGCCTCAAATACACCCGGCGGAAGCCTCAAATCTCGCAACCAGTACGGTATTTTGATTTGAGTAGATAGAGGAGCAAGAAATACCAGACTTTATGTCAGAACCCCAAGTAACACGCATAAAGGGTAGGGAAGCTCGCGTCTTCACTTGGCCGTTACCGCTCGTAAAACCGTAGAATTTGTAGCTGGCGGACCTGATGACCGGAGTATGAATGTGTGACTACGCACGAAATACAGAAATGAAGGCGTGGTAGTGAGGCGATGTCTGTCCGCATGTTCGCATGCGGTACTGCTAATTTGGCACTGCAACTCTGCATCAGAAAACGTCGGTGGAATCATGTTTGTGGATTATGTCAGTTCTGCACAATCCCTATTTGACTTGACGCTCATATCGAACACAGTGTTCTCCAATGCGATGTCGCACTAAAGTAAAGTTGGAGATAACAAGCAAGATGTAGCAGTAAATTCTATCTCGCTATTCTGAAAAGTGTGTCATTATACTGTACATGTCATGGCGCGACAGCCCCTGGTGGGCCGGGGTCTCCGCATTGTCGATATTTCGCGATCACACTCAGACACGCCACTCTCAGTAGGATTCCTCTGGACGAGTGATCGGCCCGTCGCAGAGACCACTACCTGACAACACACAACACTCACGAGAGACAGACATTGATGACCCCGGTGGAATTCGAGCCAAGAATCCCAGCAAGCAAGCGGCTGCAAACCCGCGCCTTAGAACGCGCGGGCACTGGAATCGGGCATTATGGTATATGCTTTGAAGAAAACAAGCAAAGTAATACATTTTTTGCACTCAAAATAACTTAGTCAAAAACAGATTTTTATCTGGGTTACGAGATTCAATACCCATTTCTGCCCCAAGACACCGGCTTCAAATGGAGAACACGAGCAGATGGAAGTACGTATTTTCGTCTACAATAGGCAAATATCAGTGCAGTGGAGGAACGCACATTCTGAGACCACCCGTTTTGGAGCCGGGGTAGCGTATTCGGCGTAGTAACTAGGCTACAGGCTGGAAGGTCCGGAGTTCAAATTCCTTAGGCGCAAGAATTTTTTCTCTTCTCCAAAACGACCAGACCAGCTCTGCGTCCCACCCAAACCCCTATTCAGTTGATACCGGAGTGCTTTCCCGGTGGTAAAGCGGCCGGGGCCTGAAGTTAACAACCTATCTTCATTTGGTTCCGAGGTTAATAATGCGTAGGACTGTACCTCTGCTCCCCATGTAAGACTTCGTGAGGCGGACAGTGACAACTTTTTGCATTTTAATGTACTTCGTTTGGAATGCCCCTTTTCAATCTTGTTTCTCATGACACGAGCAAAGAATGCGGGTGTTTAATGACGCAGATTGTCTCTACACAGGCTTTGTCCTTTTGCTGTAGAACTTCGATGGATTTCGTAAAATCGGATGCTTATTTGTTTTCGTCAACAATTTAGAAAGGTACATACGTTAGTACCTTCGTGATTTATACAGTTCAACTGGTATTGTCACTTTAGTGAAATCTATGAGATTATGATGGGCGGGACATGTAGCTAGGTTGGAGGAAACAAGGTAAATTATACAGAATTGTGGCGAGAGAAATGTCTTGAAAAAGTAATAATTGGAGGACCAAAAGAGAAAGGACAACGTTAAGATGGATTGAACTGGGCAACGTCTGTGTCCAGTGGTGTTTTACGGTTTTAGGAATGTTGAAACGTCTGATTCTGCAACAGTTAGTTAGTTTGCTTTATTTTCCATAGATCCAATCGAAATACAATTCCATATGGATGAGGACATAGTCACAATGTAAACAACACATAATTAACACAGGAATGAAAAAGCTATCAATAAATTCTACATAAAAATATAAATATAGTCAAATAAGTATATGCACATACAGCTTTTAAGGAACAATAAAAAGAATACAATGAATAAATAATTTAATTATTAAAACAACAATATCAGCATTCATTAATTATTCATAAATTCCCTAAAGTAGGATTGCTCAATAAGTTCCAGTCAAAATATTCTTGAATAGTATAAAATGAACCTTCCAAGAGAAACTTTTTTCAGGCCGATTTGAATTTCCTTACATCACCAGATAAACATTTTATCCCTGTGGGTAAACAATTGAAGACTTTGATTCCTGAATGATACACTCCCTTTTGTACCTTAGTCAAATGCGCTGAGGGCAGATACAAGTCTGAACAGTGTCAATCTTGTTCTTACAGTCACAAATCCTGGAGCGTGTGAAACCCGACCGAGTGACGGCAAGCAAGCCTGAAGAAGACCGTCGGCGCCGCACTATTATCGTGGAGAAGAAGAATGGTTCATTTGGGTTTACGCTACAGGTAATGCAGGCCGCAACTTCCACGGTTATGAAATGCAGGAAAAATATGTCGATGGTGATGACAGGGTTGCACAGTACTTGGTTATTTTCCTGCACTGAAACCAGTACGCAGTATTGCATGCCCTCTGGCTAAAGCTAAGATAAAGGATTCTGTGTATATTCATAAATCTACTGAATGGTAATGTGTTCTTTGAATCATATAGACCTGAGAGCACCCTATAAGGAATCAATACTGCATTGAAGTCTTGTGTAGTAAATACAAAATTAGCAACATGATGTGCAACAAGTAGCCTGCTTTTCGGGTATTTTTAGGCGCGTTCGCAAAATTGCGAAAAGCGGCTATTAGCATCGCTATGTCTGTTTGTCCGTCCGCATGGAACGATTCGGTTCCCACTGGAAGAATTTGCAGGATATTTGATATTTGAGTGTTTTTCGGAAATCTGTCGAGAAAATTCCAGTTTCGTCAAAGCGTGGCAAGAATAACGGGTTCTTTACATTCAGACCAATGTACATTTATGATCATATCTCTCTGAATTCCTCTCAGGACGAAATGTTTTTCACACAAAATTTGTGGAGAATATAAAAAACCCACTTCCTGCTCAATAACTTTTTTTTTATAGAAAATCGTGCCGTTTATGAAATAATGTGAAAATATATTGTAGAGCCGGAAAGGCCATAAATGACAATATGGCGCATGCGCATTGCATGCTGGATACCCAAGGTTACAAACACATCCTCAGATTATGTATTACTGATTGCTTTTCCGCTACAATAATGGGTATACAAACGTGCCTCAATATTGCGTTATACATACGTTGCCTGTCTTGCATAAAATGAAGTCCTTTGATATTTTATGGAGCCGGGAAAGCGTAGTCATTACAGTGATTAGATTACGCACTGGACGATATGGCACTGGGGGACCTGCAGGACAAGAGATTTTTCTTTTCTGCAAAACGTCCGGGGTGGCTGTAGTGACCACGCAGTCTTGTATTCAATTGGTACCGGATTCTTTTTCCCCGGGGGTAATGCAATCAAAGTTGATCATTTCCTTTATCTAGTACCGAATTTAAAAATGTGTGAAGCTATATCTCCACTCCCCCTCTATACCTTCTTGGCGTGTGGACAGGGCCAACTTTGCCTCTTCTTTGGTATTCATGGTCATTAAATTCGTCCCTGTGCATGACATTTCCACTTGTGGGGAAGTGGAGATAGAAGTCTACTCATGTTTAACCTCGAGACTAGGTGGAATTGGTCAGATTCACACCCCAGCCGCTTAACCCCTAGGGGAAAGAGCCCCCTGTGGGTGGGTGAGTGTGCCCCAGAGCAGATGTGAATGTTTTATAGAAGAGAACAATCATTCATTCTTTCGTATTTGTGTTTGTTTGCATCCATAGTGCCAAGTATTCCTCGGCATTTAGCCCGTAGGTCAGTCATTAGACCTCCCTAAATCACCTCGTAAAAGAAACAGATCATTTAGCAAAGTGGCCACAAGACGATATCCACTCTGTTAAGGAAAAGGCGGGAGAGGCCCCCAAATAATTAGTTAGTGCTGTGAACTTCTTTCAAAGGGTAAATGTAGCGTCAACTTCCATTCACTTTGCCTTTGTGCCCTTTCGTCCGATTAAATACTCTTCTCACATCTTCTGCAAATGGTGAGCCATTGGATTCCCGGCTGGGCAAGGAATTTTTTCTCTTCTCCGCCACGTCCAAACTGGCTTCTGGACTCACCCGGCCTCCTGCTTAGTTGGTACGGGATGTTCCTTACTGGGGGTAAAACGGCCGATGTGTTGGCCATTCGCTTCAATCTTGTACTGAGGTTAAGAATGAGCAGGGTTCTACCTCTTCTTCCATTATATACAGTCATGGCTTGCAGAGCAGCAACTTTAACTGTACCAGCATCTTTACACTACATAACGTATATATGAATTCTTTAAATTTTGGAAAAGTGTTCTTATTTAATGCCACTTCCATTTACTAAGATTATATAGCGTTGAAGGTATATGAATGCAGTATGAGTACAGAACAATGGTGGAATGGTACTGATAGGGATAAATCGAAGTACTGAGGAAAATACCTGCCCCAGAGCTACTTTGTCCACCACAAATGCTACACATTATTAATAATCATGCAATAACTAGAAGAGCTGCCTTTCTCTGTGCCAATTAACAGTTTTCTTTGATTTTCTGCTTTTATTGCCAAATAAATTTTATTTGTATACTTATCATAATAACTGTTAGAATATGATACAAATTGGAGTTAGAACTGTTTTCATCTAAGGGTCAGAGATTTTGTCATTTACCAGAAACTACCAGTGACAAAGACAATGTAAATGATTTGATTTCTGCATCATCTCCTAACGATTTATTATTGCTCCATCCCTACGTCAAATAGCAGTGTGTTGGGTGACAAATATTTATTTACAACAGGGATGAAGATTTTTCTGATGTTCAGTGTCCCAAGATTGGATATGGGGACCATGCAGACTCCCAGACACTGGTTTCCCAGAGCTCTTTACTGATAATTGAGTGGTCAGAGCATGAATGTAACCATTCCCCTCCACCTAGTGCAGAGATTAAGAATGTGTGGAGATTTCCCTCCACTCCTGCATGTACTTTCATAGCAGGTGCTTAACCAGAGAGGCAGTTTTACATGCACAGAACCTTCACAAGATGTCTTTATTTTTCAGTAATATTTCTTCTAAATAGTGTTTAATGGGACAATGAAAAATATTTCAGGGCAAATACATCACACACTAGTGAAATTTGACATATGAATTATTTCATTCATATTGATTAAATGTTTTTAAACACAAATTAAATAATTTACTGTATTCATTTCTATTCCATTCTGTGTGGCAGTTTGTACTGAGTAATTCAGTTGACTTATGTGTGGCATGTGAGAACTGTCTGAAGCTGATAGCTTTCCTTTACATAAATTACAACACTCAAGGAGCATCAATTCTCTTGAAGATGGTGATGTGTAGTACATAGACCAGATTAAACTGAGCAACCACATGAAGAGAAAACTGTAAATGATAGAAGTTGAGACATTTTAATACCAATGGGCAATTGTCTGTTACAGAGTTATGGGATACACTACAAGAAAGAACAAGAAATAGAGATGATCACGTATGTCGATTATGTTGATTATGATGGAGCCGCATTTAGGGCTGGCATGCGGGAAGGTAAATATAATTCATATTAAAAATGTTATTCTCGTGCATGTCATAGTTTTCCTCACTGAAGTCAGTTGTGCATGTGTGTATGTTTGTCCATTTTTGTTTATTGTTTCTTGTTTCTTACCACAGGCAACACCCAATGGAGCATTGGCTGATGGCTGCACTAGTGGTTTTGTGTGTGTGCTAAGAACTTTCTGTTTGACAAGTTGCTGTGTACTTTAGAAACTGACATAGGTTTGTAGTTAGGCCACAGAAATTTATCCTATATTGCAATAATGACTAAAAATGTGTGAAATAAACTCTCTTTAATGAGTCTAGACTCAGATAATAATATTACTTCCCCATCGTGTAGCATGCTACACTAATTTTCTTCAGTAATTTTTCCACACGGACTGTCCGTGATAAATTGCTCTCTAAATGCATACTCAAGAATTTAATTGATTCTGTAAGAGTAAGTTTTTTAGTATGAAGTATTATATTTAGGGTATTAGAGTTTTTGCCACTGAAAAGTTAATTGCAAATGTTTTATTCTTATTCAAAACAATCTGGTTTATTTGAAACCATTCAGAAATGAGTCAAAGAGTTACATTTACTTTTTTCTGTAAGTCCTTATTGATAGTAAATGTTACTATAATTTTAGTGTCATCAAAACATAATATGGTGCGTGAAGTTTATCCATAATTTTGGGGAGATCATTCATATATATATATATTAAACAGCACTGGGCCCAGGACAGAACCTAGAGGGACTCTGCACTTCATCGACTCCCAATCTGGCTGGGAGCAATGGGTTGCTGTTTATTCTAAGGATACTGTCTGTCTTCTATCATTTAAGTAAGACCCAAACCAATTTAAGGCTATTCCCATCACCACATATTGTTCCAATTTAGACAACAGCACCTCATGGCTTACACAATCGAAGGCCTTAGTTATATCACAGAAAATGCAAGCAATGTAGTGTGTGTTATTCCTTGCTTCACAAACCAAAGTAATAAGTTTATAAATGGCATCACTGGTTGATACTCCACCTTGGATGCCTTATTGTCCTGAAGTTAAATATTACACATATTTAAATGTTGTTTTAATCTTCGAGATAATACAATTTTTGGGGGAATCCCATAACTAGAGATACAGGTCAATAATTTGAAATTTTTGCTTTATCATTATTTTTATAAATTGGTTTTATGACAGAGCATTTCAATCTGTCTGGGAATATTCCTTGTGTAAGAGACATATTAAGAATGTAGGCAAGGGGTTTACTAATATGATCACAGCCTGCTTTTATAATTTTATGGATATATGGAAAATAAAATAAAGTGAATTAATTAATTTATTTATTTATTTATTTATTTTATTAGATATTCCATCATAACCATTTGAATATTTATTCCTTAAGAATGTAATTATATGACTTACTTCAGATTCAGTGACTGGGATATTGGTTACCTCAGGTAATCCCTGTGGGAAATCTTCCTTAAGTGAATATTTGGTAGTTTCACTTTTAGCTGGTTGCATACTTAGTTCATCAATTATATTAAGTAATGTTTATTAAAAACATTAGCAGGGTTGTCACAGAATCTACTGCCCAGGTTAAATTCCATAGGAATGTACTTTGTAAGATTAGATCTACCAGTTTCTTTATTTGTTATCCTCCATAATGTTTTATTTTTGTTCCTGGATGTATTTATTAATTCATTGTAACATAAATGTTTAGCCTTTGTAATTACTTTTCATGATATTTTACTCTACTGAGTATAGAATGCTTTTATTATGGGACAATTAGTAGTTTTACTCAAAATATAGACACTCTTCTTACACCTAAAATATTCTTCAGTACCTGCAGTTATTCAATTACTGTTTTTTGTTTTGTTGATAACGTTTTGCGTAGGAAATGAAGTGTCAAATTTATGTAGAAATGTGCTTAAAAATATATTAAAGCCCATGTTTACATCTTTGTGTTGTAGGACTTCATCCCAGTTTTCATTTATTGAAATATTTTGAAATTCTGTTATTGCTTCCTTAGGTATTGTCCTAGTTCTGAATGATTGCTTTTTGTCATTATGATGGTTGAAGACATCATTTAAAACCAGATATTGAGCCTCATGGTCAGGCCATTGATTATAGGCAATACATAATGTGAGTTAATTCTACCACAGTCCACAAATATATTATCAAATGAAGAACTGTAAACATTACATATTCTAGTTGGAAAATTAATTGACTAAAACCCTTTATAAGACTGAAAGGGTAAGGTTATTTTTTTGTTAAAAATAGACTCCTTGTGAAAGTTGATATTAAAATCATCACATATAACAAATTCCATATTAAGATTATGCAAATATTTCAAAGTCAAATCACATAAATTTAAAATATAAAAACTGGTCAAAATCACCAGCTGAAGATCTATGTATCCACACCATTGTAAATGAAAATTTTTCAACAATAATTTAAGCAACACATGCTTCAAAGATTTTTGCTGTACAAAATTGAGAGGTATTTTTTGCTAGTGTTCTTTATCTTGTCAGATCTTATGTAAATACATACACCTACACCTGTATTGTTTATACACAAGAAATTTGAGGCTAAATGATCATTTTCATGATTAAGTAATAAAAGCTTCTGTTCCTTTAAATGTGGTTTTGATATGCATGCAGAGTATGGGTGCAATAACTTAGCTACTAAGGAGCAAGCTAATTCATCAATTTTGTGTTTCAGTCCACTTATGTTCTGATTGTATACAGATAATGACATGTGGCTATTTTGCTCTGCCATTGTAGTGGACTTGTTTGTTTGTTTTTCCATAAAAAAAATTCTTAATTCTTGTTTACTGGATTCTTTTTTCTGGTTGGTCAAGGTTGTTCTTGTTCCTGGGGAAGGTTTTTAAGTTGCTGTGTGCTTTCGAAATACCTCCTTAAATTATCCAGATGGGATGCTATATATGGTCAATTATCATTCTGTTTGTAGTGAATAAACAAAATAAACAATAAGAACATGTGAATAAAATGTGTATTCAGGCCACAGTCCTGAAACAAACTTTCCACTAAGTTCATGTAAGCAGGTACTTCTCTTTGCTCGACAATTACCATAAGTGAAAATCAGTGTCATTTGAACAGTATATTTCTTCATGTCCCAGTGCTAAAACAGTTCTACATTGCAATACTTTCTCTCTTCTGTGTACAATAGTGTTCACTTTACGAAAGACAGATTCACTTCAAGTATGTAACATTAAATTTGTTGGTTTTCAGGTGATGTTATCCTGTCAATTAATGGCCATGACATGGAGAAGGCTGATCACAAAACACTTGTTAACTTCATAAAAAACTGTGATTCTCGCATGCGTATGGTTGTTCTGTTCGAAGACTGTGTCAGAAAGGTAATTATGATGAAATTAGATACATAGATGACCAATGAAAAAAATGTCCATCCACTTCTCAGATTCTAGAGGAGACTGCAATGAAGACACATCATTATAAAGGGAGATGATTACAAAGAGAGATAATTATAAAGGCATCATTTTAAAGTTAGATCATTATAAAAATAGATGATTAAAGGAGAGATCATCATAAAGGCATCATTTTAAATTTAAGAGTATTATAAAAAAAAAGATATGCTTATAAATATAGTTCATTTTAAAAACACCATTTTAAAGTTAGATAATTATGAATAAAGCTGACTATAAATTGAGTTTATAAAGACATCGTTTTAATGTTAGGTCAGTATAAAGGTACTGTTGATTAAGAAATGAGATTTTTTACAAGAACAGATCACTTTACAGATATCTTTCTTATAACTTCCTTGCTGCCCCATCATGCACTTCCTTAAGCAGCAAAGACCTGCTGGCAGAATCACAAAAAACACAGATATATAAACTTTTTCAATAAGTCACATAGCAGGAATTCTTGAACTTTTCTCACTTAGAGGACCATAAAAAGCAGAATATTCTCCTGAGCTCTCGTACCTCACCTGTCTCTTGCTGTACAATACATACAGTAACTGACAAATCAAGTAAAATTATTAGTAGCATCACTAAACATGGTTTTTCACACTTTAATAAAAAGCCCTTGCATGACAATAAGGCTGTAGAAATGTCATGCGACCCTCGTATTTTACATGACAGCATTTGAAAAGTTTGAAGATATGAAGATGTCAGACGTATCTGTGTTCCTAGGACCTGGAATATGCAATATACATAGACATTACTTTATCTGACAAGACATAGCACTCATTGGTTAATGGCAACCATCTGCAATGCGGAAAATACGAATTCGAACATGTGAAAGAACTGTCCTACCTAGGCTCGCAACTGAATCAAACAAACTCCGCCAACTGTGAAATACAAGCAAGAATTATCAGCGGAAACCGATGTTACCATTAATGTGGAACACTAATGAAATCAAGAGCATTAAATAGAAGTTTAAAACTAAAAATATATAAAACTTTAATAAGACCTGTAGTAACATATGGATGTGAGGTATGGACATTAACGAATTGAAATGAACAACAATTAAGAATATTTGAGCGGAAAATATTAAGGAAAATTTTTGGTCCAGTACAAGATGAAAATGGAATTTGGAGAATCAGAAAGAACCATGCACTGAATGAACTTATAGGAAGTGAAGACATAGTAAGATTTATAAAAAGCAGAAGAATGGCCTGGCTAGGACACGTGATGCGGATGGATGGAGGGAGAATGCCTAGAAGAATATTAGAATGGAAGCCAATGGGTAGGAGAATCAGAGG
>Ga0123354_10015171_pt1 | contig 12019 bp, 6 predicted proteins | sample TergutLab28metaG_2_FD_97872 | JGI IMG/M metagenome (GOLD analysis project Ga0123354, IMG submission 97872) | Labiotermes labralis P4 segment gut microbial communities from Petit-Saut dam, French Guiana - Lab288 P4 | ecosystem: Host-associated > Arthropoda: Insects > Digestive system > Gut ... | reverse complement strand
CCTGATCACGGAACAGCTGAAACATGAGCACAATCTACTCTTTGACCACGTTAGCACCACACTTCCAACCAAGTACAGTGACACAGCACTCACAGCGGAGGATGAACACAGGCCGAACCAGACATAACATAAACAAAACAGTAAGTACTGCAATAATACGATGCTGACTCACTCATTCCAGGTTACTTGACATCCACCAAAATTCTTGGGGAATAAAAATCAGCTCATACTTTTGTATATTTCACAGGCATGCTACCAGATAACCTCATGTACAGTCTTTCTTAGTAACTTCATTCCTACACTAATTTACGCTCCCCGAGGATGATCCCATAGAGGGATTGAAACATGTAGGAGATATTTTAAATCCATTTTAATCAGATAATGTGATTTTAATGGTTTGACAAATATGTGCAATTAGTTGGTCTTAATAAATACTGTTATCACATTGCATGGTAATAAAATGAAAATAATTCTAGTAACTTGTCTCCCACACCATAAGAGAGCCAGCTCCTTCACGAACAAGCACGAAGCAGCCCGATTACATTTGCTACCTAGGTTGTCGAGATATAGACGAATGAGTGAGAGCGTGCACCATGACTAGCAGTGCTCGGCACTCCACGACTGCAAAAAGAAAACCCAAAACTTGAGAGCAGAGAAAAAAATAGAGAAATCATTTCTAGCAACTGTCTCCAACACCATAAGAGAGCCAGCTCCTTCACGAACAAGCACAAAGCAGCCCAGTTACATTTGCTCCCTATGTTGTCGAGATATAGACGAATGAGTGAGAGCGTGCACCATGACAAGCAGTGCTCGTCACTCTACGACAGGTGATGTTTTTGCCATGACGAGCAGTGCTCGTCACTCCACGCTGAAGGGTTAAGTAGCATATTCAGATTTACTGTCCAACACTGTACAGCAATAAAATGGCAGAATATGAACACGTGAATTCATTTTTTCCACTCGTCAACTTCAATTTTTTATTTGCCCATCACAGACAAGCCGAGCGGGCTTCTGAAGTCTTTTGTATAGCCATCATACCACAGTTCTCAGCAGATGTTAACAAAAATTATATTCTGGGATTTAATGAGCGTTAACTTCAAAACCAATAAATGACATCATCATCATCTCCTACATTCCTTGTATTTACACAAAATATGAAAGTCAATGGGCTGCAGTTACATATTCATACAATTCAGCAAGGACACCTTCTTGTACACTGGTAGTACAAAGCTCTCTTTCATGGACTGCTAATCTTCAGCAATATTTATTTTACTTTGGATTAGCTCATAAATATAATGAATAAATGTATTACAGGGACATTTCTACACACCACAATGCAAGCTGGCACACTGTCCAATGACTTGCATGACACTGTACAGAAATATCTCTATACAAAATTTTTCTAGTTTCTGTGTAAATATATACAAATGAAAAGAAAGAAAACACTAATCAATAGTAATAATTAATATTTATGGCTAATATAAAAATGCCTCTCCTATACAGAGAGGTTCCACCTGTCAGCTCCAATTCATGATGAACACAGCTGCCATGCTTGCCAACTTCCCCATTACGTTGAAGTTTTTTCAGTCTGTACAGTTTGGTGTTCAGAAGAGGACGCTACAGTACAAAGCAATTGCCTAAACTTGAGCAAATTCTAATATTTGTAACAGATTGGGCTCACAATTCATAATCTTCCACATCAGCAAACTGTACTTCCTGCAGAAACACCAGAACTTGAGAATGATACAGAAATGAAGTCTGATACCCCAAAACAAAGTTTTCCAGCAAGCACTCCAGTAGGTGTAACAGCTATGATCCTGCCCATAAGCTATACACATCAGTCCACCAGTAGTAGTCTAGAAGAGTCTTTATCAGTTGTTCTTTATTCTGTATAAAAGTTTATTACACCAGTGAAGAATTATTACTGCCAGCCAATTACTTTATGGAACTCTTTAAATTTTCATATGCACATACTTTTCAGAACACTAAAGGAATGCATTCAAGGTCACTGCAACCCCTACACTTGCTGTAAAGTACAGTCCAACACACCCCTATCCTCTCTCTCAAGCAAACTTTGGTGCAGATACCCACCAGCACTTCCTCATCTGGGCCTTCTTTAAGTTTCAGTTATCAATTTAAAAAGTGGTTGTTTAGACAATTTCATGAAATGTACATGGCACACATTTAGCTCCTTTGTACTGTACAGAGTCAATCATACTGCCATTTTTCAATACAGTTTATGAAACCAGCATGTTCTAGAAGTATATGTCAACACTGCATGTGACTAATAAAAATACCATTCCTTATGCAGCATTTCCCAAACTTTTCTGGTCACATAACAATTTTTAATTTAATAAACATTTACAGAATATGTATGTTTTGTGGCCCCTAATTTATTAAATAAAAATCAGTGCGAGATCTGTTAATAAGCAAATGAAAGGTTCTCATAAAAATGTTTATATAAACGGTATCTTAACTGTGATCAAATTTGCTACATTCACATTTAATAAAAGATTGTGTAACATAAACAAATGCAAACTTTTCAAATTAATGTTTTAATTCAATTTTTGGCATCTCCTACACGTTTCAAACATCGCGTTTTCATCATCAGGAAGACCATTTGTACATGTGGTTTTGTATGGTATGTTTTTTATACATTCACATAAGCAGTCTGGAAGGTGGAAGGATGTAAAGGATGTATCAAGCACATACTTCCACCTGCTACACTTCTTACATAAATGCACGAAAAACATACCATACAAAACTGTATGTACAAATGGTCTTCCTGACAATAAACACATGATGTTCAAAACGTGTACAAGATGCCAAGAATTGAATTAAAACATTAATTTGAAAAGTGTGCATATGTTGGTTTATGTTACATAATTGTATCACAATGCAAGGTAAAAAAAAAATTAATAACACATCTATATTTTTTGTTGCTCCATTTTTTCACAGAACACCTATTCACATTATCACAGAACACCAGTGTTCCGGTGTTTTGCAGAACATAGTTTGGGAAATGATGAACTTTTTTTAACAATTTTGCCTCTTTCTGCCCTTTGAAGTTTATGCCACCTCTTTTTAAACACAGCAGTTGCCTATCGATCATTAAAAAAAAGTTCGCTGGTCAAACTGTTAGTCCATGGACAATCTATACTGCAGAAGTTAGATGTTTACATATGTAGCTCTCTTGTTATGGTCACTAAGCTACAGGATGGACGACCAGAGAAATGGTGTTCAGTTCCAGCAGAAGCAGACCCCCTTTTTTGGCTACCATATCCAGACAAACTGTGGGGCCCACCCAGCTTCTTATCCTACAGGTAATGTGAGGTCTTTCCCTGAACAAAAACTTGCTGGGGCATGACATTAACCACTCACATCTACCCAGAGACAAGGTTAAAAAATACTGAAGCCATACCCACACAAGCAGGCGATTACGTGTAGAGGGCTGTAGTGAAAATCACTTATTTTACTTGGTTACATAATTCTAATAAGTCTGAAATTTTGTGGAAGTCATACTGGTAAGTGTGGAAGACAGATGTGAGAGCAAAGAGCAACAAGCGTATCTGGAGACCACTTGCCTAGGTCTGCAAGGAGATACAGCAGCAGATGTTAATTTGTGTACTATCATCTTTCTTTCACTGCACTGTTATGAAAATCAAGAGACATAACTTCATAGTCTTGTATAACATACTGATACACATCTAAACAAGACATTACCATTAACCCAACACCTGAAAAATATTATAACTGCAATAATAAAAACCACTAATTCATTATTAAAAAAACTCAACATATTACAAAAGTACGTCTCTTTAAAACAAGTTAATGTAACATGATAAAAATTCATACAGTTAATTATTTTGTTTTACAAAATCGCAAATTAACTTACATTCACATTTTAGTGAGAGATATTGTCTGGGATTCCTGCATGCAAAACAATGCCGATTCACTGCAGAAATATCAACAGACTTCTGCCATTTTCATATGGTTCAGTGCCAGTAAAGTATACATGGACATTAAAGGAGTCACTGTAATACATAGCTCAAACAGTAACAATACCATTATCTGCTTCTTTAAGTCTTAGTTTCACACATAAATTTTGCAAATTGAGTAAGTGGCACCAACCAGCGAATCATGCATTGTATGTGAGATGGTCATTATGATATCATGACCTCTAAGGTACATTTACAGAATATATACACACAAGCAGGCCATTAAGTAAGGTTAACAGAATTATTTGCTTCATGTTTTCATTTAACATAACAAATATGTTTGTAACTAAAGCATTATGTATTCAATTTCCACCTGTCTGGATCCTCACAAAGTATCAAAAATGCAGATGTTGGACAGCATGTCCAAGGTTGTTGGGCTGACGCCGGGCTTTTGCTCCTGAGGGTATGGATAATATCATTATACAGTGGAACAAATACCACAAGGGCAGGGTGACTGTTTAAAAGGAAAAAACAGCACAAATATGTTTTCCTTATTGTGCAATATACAAACTGGCAAAATTAAAAGTCTTGTCACAAAAAATTGTGTTTGCCTTACTTGTCAGACCTCCTTCAAAGCTCAAAATGTAAATGAAGGTAAAACTGTACATTACTAACACTGCTGTCCACCAATAAAATCGTTCTTTAAGTAAAAAAACTGACACATTACAAAACAGGCATTCAATAAGAAAAGCATTCTTGGTCTGGGATGGCAAGACTGGGGTTTTAATATTTCACCAAGAAAGTAGTCAGCAGTGTCTGATCTCGTCTGTGCAGTAGGAGGGTGGGGGGGGCAAGACTTCATTACTTTGTTTCTATGTTACAGTTCTACAAATAGCATATTTCAAAGGCACTATTAATACATTCTGATTGTCAAGATTAACCATATTGCTTATACACTTATATTGCTCTTCGTGGTGGTGGAGTATTGAAATACAGGTGCATTACTTACATCTACTGCATGAGCATGACATACACACTTATTGTGGAAATAGAAACATGATAAATATCATTAATGTATCAAAAGGCACCTATAATGGATGGACCATTGTTTCTAATAAAAGCGAATGTGCTTTCATTTTGAGCAGGACTGAAAAACTCTTGTGTTTCCCTTACAAGATGAAGTTCATTTCACATACAGAATGTTATTATGGGTAACAATACTTTATTACCACTGTGCTGGTTAATCCCAGTGCTCTTGCAAACTCTCATTTAATTTTCAACGGACACCAGAATATCTGAACTGCACTACAACAACTACAAACATCTTGTTAACAGTTACATGTATCTTCTATTTCAGTAAAACAAAAATTTAAGTAATTATTACTTTTATTAAGCACTAGAATACTAAAGACGTGTTGAAGAACACAAATTATTCCCACCACATACGGTTACATTACACAGCAGGATCATTACAAAATACAAAGTGCAAATTATGTTCTTATAGCAGCAAATATTAATATTTTGGTCTTCTGGGACATAAACTGGAAAAAAAGGTACCAACATTTCCAAGGAATGTGCTGCCTGAATCTTCAAGGCAAAAAATGTACCATCCAGCAGCTGGTTTGGTGATGTTCAAACGTTAAAACGGTTTCTCTGTACAATAAAAGACGAAATTAAATTTGACTGGAATCTGAATGGACAAATTTTAGCAGTTTATCAGATAATTATATAATCTATAGATAACCTTCCCCTGATTTAAAAAAGGGGAGGGGGGGCACCGTGTTATATGTCAGATCCTTAAATGTGTTCCTGCTTAGTATGTAATCGCATACATATTACTGTCTTCCTACATACCAGGCAGCTGTAACTGCATATGACATGATAAAAAAAATTTGTTAAAGATAAAATAAATCTTCTTATATAATTAGCTGCAGAATAATCATCTAATTCCATTAACAAATATTGTGGTTTTTTATGCAACTCAGCTTCAATTCATTACTGTTTCACTTCACGTGACTGATTAGGCACCAGTGTAACGTATATAAATAAAAATAGTTGAGCAGTACAGTTCATATTTCAATACTACAAAACTAAACACATGAGCAAGAGCAAGGATTTGTGTGAATTTAACTAATTCTACAAAAAAACTGAATGCAAACAACAGCACTGCTCCATCATATACATGGAGTACAGAGTGCATCCAAGTTATCTAGCATAACAACATTCACAACACTTACAGGAAAAGAAAACCTGAATCACTAGTTTCACAAATTCATATTAACTGCTCCAAATGATTCGCTCTATGTTACAGCACTGTATGTTTCCTATCATACTTAGCCGAACAGCTTGAAATATTCCCTGTGATGTAAATGCTGCCTATATTAACAGACTTGAAAATGAACAATAAGAAAAACATGATTTTGTGAGGTACAATATAAACATTTCATGTATTCCAAACAGCAAAATCTGAGCATGATCTTATGGTAAATGCAAAATTTAATTAAAGTTAAAAAGTACATCATAACGTTTTCAAGGAACCACTCCACAATTACCCTAACAGTGTAATGCCATTAAAATATGTAACCTTAGAGGATCCAATGATGATAAATGAAATAACAAGAGCACATGCTGTGAAAAGAATGTAAATTGATAACAGATGGCAGCAAGTATAAAACATATTAAAAAAATGAAAATAATACTAGAATTCTCTCTCACATAACACTCTTTCATATCTCTGTCTCTCTCTCTCTCGCTCTCTCTCGTACGTATCACTTGCATCCTGTCTACTCCTAAACACCTCTTTGTGTCACTACAAGCACCTGCACACACAAGTGTAAACTGTGACAAGACTTCTTCACCCAGGCTGGCAACAGTTCTAGAAGTACCTGATGATATAGCACTGTGTATGTCATCACAAAACGGGAGGGAACACATTGTTTGTACTAGTTATAAAATAATTACAAAAGGAACTACTACTAAACCAACATATAACTGTACCATTTACCGTAGAATATTAGCTTGGTACACTAAAGCATATGTAAAGAAAACAAAGAAATTATAACATGTAACACTCTGAATCCATGCACTCTAAAAAATGTGAGAAATATGTAAAAACATGTCAAACCATTGAACTCTGAGAAGCGATGGAAAGATAACAGAAAGAATTCAGAAAAATGCCTCACTTACTGAAAGGATAACATGAACATTCACTGTACAATATGAAAAACCAACAGAAAGTCTGCATGACATACAGACTATGAAAAAGCACTAACATTCTTAAATGACACAGGACTAATGCAGAAATAAATTAAATGTCCAAAACTGACAAGAAGAAGAAAATCTACATGACCAAAAAACTAAGTGACAAATGCAGGTTGAGATGTAAGACTGCTCACAAGGAACACCACGAAGCAACTACAAGTATACGAAAAGACACAATTCACAGTTCACAGAATGTAAACTCACACTGCCTCAAGACTACAAATAGCGTGCAAGATAAGTAAAGACATTACAGCACCTCTGTACCATAACATCAGAGAAGTGACCAATTCCAGTTCTGCCATGGAGACATAGTAGAACATTAAACAGACATCTGAGAAATTAGGAGAAGGAAATAAGATGAAAGCAAATATGGCCAATGCAAATATAAATAAAACCATTGTGTGAAAGGATACTGGATATCTAGGGGGAGTGGAAAAGAGATAAAAGGAGAAAAGAAACAGTCCTAGCCGCAATTCATGATCAAACAGTCGAAAACTGAATAAGCAGCCTAAATGCCTACTACCAGGAACAACCACTGTGACTGTTGGCCATTGTTTCAACATCCCTATGAATCGTACTCACACCAAACAGTAACCCAGAGTATAACCTGCACTGATGAAACCAAGGGAACACATGCAAACACCAAAGAACACACTTTGAGACATCTAAAAGCATCACTAAACACAAGCAGAATGCCAAATTTTACCTAGCCCCAATACATGTTCACAAACAATTATAAGTCCAAAAAATACAAAGATATTTACACGAAGTAGCTCAGAAACCTACTCTGGTAACCATGAATAAAAATGAAGAACATCAGGAGTTAACACTAGCAGATGTCCTTTAGCAAGTGAGCAGGCATGCAACATTACTGAACACTAACCAACCTGTCATACACGAAACATAGCCCCCCCCCCCAACCCCCAAAATTACAGTGATAAATAAACACCAGACATCAGTAAAAACACAACCTATTAAAACAAAAGCCTGTGATAGTACTCAACCTATGACACCAAACAATACTGTTGCAATATATTGGTGACAGCATTCAACATGCAAGAACTTTATGCAGCCAAACAGTTAAAGCAAAATTTGTTACAATATATTTTCAGTGGCATTAATCAACTTGTGATCACTTGATGCAGTCAAATGTAATAACAATCAAATAGGTCATTTACATATAACACTGTGGCACTCTGGCATAATGTGTGTGTGTACCTCCTCGGCTATCCAAATAGCCTGATAGCATTTTACTCGAAAACAGGACTTTTATTGGAACTTAATGTTGCTGGAAAATAATATAAAACATACTTAGGGCTTCATGTAAAGGGCCAGATTTTTCACCCGATTTTAATCACATTTGGATTTTCTCAACAGATCTGGATTTTCTTCGCACATTTTCATAGAAGCCCTCTATATAAAATTTAACAGAAGTCTGTCCAGTGGGAAGTGCAATGATACACATGGACAGATGGACAGACATAACGAAGGCTCTTTCTGCAAACATGTGAACGTGACTAAAAATGGTAGGGTAATAGTGGAGTAGAGCTGTGACATATATTATCATAGACAGTATCACCAGTGCTTCATTCATGTCTCTACCCATATCTGCATTTGAAGACAGAACTTGGCACCAAAACATAACCTCAGTTCAAACTGAAAAAGGTAATAACAAGAAACTCCTTAGGTTTGACTTTAATGGCAAATACTCAATATAGCATACTTCCCTGGATCTTCATCCTCAAAATTCTCTTTCTTTATGCATGTACAGACGGATATTTATAAAATTTTCAGTACAGTATTTCAAGGCATCTGAATATTGTACTTATATGTAGTGAACTTTACTTTCAATCCAGTAAAAAAATATGAACTGCCAAAATAGCTCTCAAATCATCTTCAATAACATAAAGAATTATAGTTTACATTATTTGATCCTCATAAAGGCAACTTGTACTTCAAATGCTCACATTAAGCAACATGGCAAGAACACTCAAAACCCAATGTAACAATTTTAATGTCAGAAAAAGGACTTCCCTTCAAAAACATGTTTTTTTATTTTCAATTTGATGCTGGAATCTTGCAAAAAGCAGATCTGAATCAGTAAAAAGAATTCACTTATAGAAGGACGGTCCAAATAACAGTCTGCATTAAAATATCTGAATTAAATTTAACGTTTTTAAAAATTTAACACGTCAAATGTAACTGACAGTGTGGTTAACAGTAACACAAATGTAGCACTCAAAAACAGGTAAGGTTTAATTTATGCAAGTCTTGCATTCAATACTCTGATATAAACCCATGTTTAAACTGCAAGCTGTAATAACTTCTAAGCTACAGAACAACAATTTTCATGTTTCCATTTGATCATATCTACACACTGCATTAATCAACAGTTCTAAATAGAAAAAAAAAAAATGACATGAAAATTTTCACACAGTAAATATGTTCTTGTTATATAAATATGATGAAATTTCAATCACTTTATTAACAATAACATTTGAACCCCACTTAAAAGTACTGTAACTGTGTACAGATGCACAGGACGCAATGTCACTTCTACAGCTGCACTACATAAAAATAAAACATGTTATACAGAGTTAAAACACATTTGCATAACTACATGTTATAAACACTGTGTGTACAATATCTAAAACTTTCATAAACTATGTGTAAAAAATATCTCATTCTGAAGAAAATGATGGTATAAAGACTCTTCTACATTCATCCATAACTTTTAAGTGATTGTTAAGTATTATACAAAAATGGACTACAGTAATTAGGTATTGCATTAGAAAGTGGACGGTCTTGATAACAGTTTCAAAATATTGTACGGTCATGTCAAGAAGAAACTCTTTCCTTACTTGGGAAAGAATGCTTAGATCTGATCATAATCATTCCTTCTCACCACTGACAAATACAGTCCATTGTCAGAGTTTAATCATTGCTTAAGATTTAGACCCATTGCTTCTACGACCTGTTGCTTCTTTCTCAAAGAGAAAAAATCTGAGCAAAACATTTAACTCGTTTGATGTCTACAAGACTGAGGTTCAGATTTTTAATTGTGGCACCATGGTAAGTTTTTCTGGTCTGCAACTTATTATCACGTATCTCTGATGGCCAACCGTTCATGTACCACAAAAACCATGAATTTATTTTCTACTATTATAGAGCTATAATGTAATTCCACGTGAATTGCAAAAAACTGCCATTTCTGTGCTGAGACAAAACTCCTTTGCCCTGCTGACACAAATTTATAGATTGCCACCAACCTCTCCCTGTCATGTCCATGTAGCATCTACCGACATTGTAGCCTTCTTTCATCACCATCATATGTGAAGGTTAACAATGCTCTTTTCCAATGCCTATTTTTTACAGCCGAAACCACGGCTATATATGACCCTAATTGCTCCAAATATGCCAACATCACAACTTTCACTATGAGAACACTGCCCAGCTGGACAAATGCCATTTTGGAACAAAACTGTCACAATTTCAGATTTGCAATAAAAGACTGAAATTGTCACAATCAACATCACTGAAACCACTGATTTTTCCATGCATTATTCATATGTCAATGATAAGCCTACCAACTTAGTATTTTTTTGCCAAGTGGCAATGAAAATTACAAAGCACAAAATTATCATAATAATCTTACATTTTGAAAAGCTTTCCCTTTCACCAAACTCAGCAGCTGATCACCAGTGGGCTAACAAATTTAATGCAAAGCCTAGAATTCCTAGACCTCTGATTTAAAGAACAAACTAATTAAACAGTAACCTCAGAGCGTCTTCACAGCACTAGTTGACGTGACACTGAAATGTTCATCTCTGGCTAAAGCTTCTGTCCTGTTAACATAATCCAGCCTAACTGCCTATTTACAATAGCATGAGGACATGTGCAATGATTCAAACACTACTGTTCAAAGTCAGAGGTCACATATTCAACACCTCACCTGTACACCTTCACTGTTGTTGTGTTTAACCTCTCAAGCATGCATTATATCATGCCATCCAAAACACACAAATCCCAATAGTGTCAATGATGTCACCCTGTGAACACAGTGTGGTTCGCAGGGCTTAGGTCATGCTTGTAGGGTTAAGCAGAAACTCTGTCTTTGTGGTTGACCAAAAAGGATCAATTCCTAACACAGACAAAGTGCCCATCAAATGCAACATGGTATTATAAAGAGGTTTCAGAATGTCATCTTTTCATACTTCAGAACCAGCATTCACCAGTCGGGCAATGTTTCAGGCCATATGGTGTGATACTAGAAAAGGCACTAACATACTGATTCTCTAAACAAATGACACATAAAATTTGGAGCAACTATTTGTAGAGGCATTGGAAACAGCATCCACAGCGCACATTCTAGAGATCATGCTACACGTTGTGTATGGCACTCTACAGCCACGTGAGAACGTTGTCGGGTCTGTTGTTCGGGTTGATCAGTGACTGCACATCATCGAGAATGTCGCTCGAGAACTCACTGAGCTACAACATTGGAAACTGAATTAGGAATAAACACAGCATTGTTACAATCTTCTAAACATAAAAAGTATCACAACTACATTAATGTCAAATATACAGTTGAACAATAAAGACTATACATTGGGTAATTTAAAAAAGAGAAAGATATACTTAATAAAAAACTTTACAACAACAAAAAATAAGAAACAAGAACACAAAAAAAAATCTGCTTTAATGTTACTTTAGGTGAGCATGGTGTCGTTCTGTGCTGTGTTTAATGTTACTTTAGGTGAGCATGGTGTCGTTCTGTGCTGTGTTTAATGTTACTTTAGGTGAGCATGGTGTCGTTCTGT
>Ga0123354_10015169_pt1 | contig 12021 bp, 8 predicted proteins | sample TergutLab28metaG_2_FD_97872 | JGI IMG/M metagenome (GOLD analysis project Ga0123354, IMG submission 97872) | Labiotermes labralis P4 segment gut microbial communities from Petit-Saut dam, French Guiana - Lab288 P4 | ecosystem: Host-associated > Arthropoda: Insects > Digestive system > Gut ... | reverse complement strand
TGACCCGACATTGACCTTCCGGCGCTCCTGCCGTGAGGGGGTGTGCGGCTCCTGCGCCATGAATATCGATGGTCAGAACACGCTGGCCTGCACCAAGTCGATGCACGACATCAAGGACGCTGCGGTCAAGGTCAATCCGCTGCCGCACCAGGCCGTGGTCAAAGACCTCGTGCCCGACATGAATAACTTCTACGCCCAGTATGCCTCGGTCCAGCCCTGGCTCCAGACCGTGACGCCGGAGCCGCAGAAGGAATGGCGGCAGAGCCGTGAGGACCGCGAGAAGCTTGACGGGCTTTACGAGTGCATCCTGTGCGGCTGCTGCTCGACCTCGTGCCCGAGCTACTGGTGGAACAGCCAGCGTTATCTTGGACCGGCGGCATTGCTGCAGGCCAACCGCTGGGTGACCGATTCCCGGGATGAATCAACCGGTGAGCGGCTGGACAATCTTGAGGATCCGTTCCGGCTCTATCGCTGCCATACCATCATGAACTGCGCCAAGGCCTGCCCCAAGGGCCTCAACCCTGCCGAGGCCATCGCCAATCTCAAATTCAAGCTGGTCGAACGCCAGCTCTGATCCGAGCGGGCGGAGATTGAAGCGGTTTCAACGGTTTTGCGACACAGCATGCGCGGCGAAAAACGCGCATGCTTTCGTTTTTTAGTGTGCTCGCAGAATTTGGCGCGGCTCATCGATGGGGAGCCTGCATCGATAGTGGGATGGTCGCTGTCGCGGCGCGGATTGCGCCCGACGGCTTTTAAAGGGGGCAGCCGGGCTTTGCGCCCCGCGCCATCCGGATATGCTGGTCGCGAAGCGCCATCGTGGCCCCCGCAAAGCGCGTCTGGCGGGCTGGGGTTGCATGTGGTGGCGACGCCCAGGCCACCATGGTGCTGCTGGCGACCCCGCAATGAGGCTCCGTGATTTTAGAGCGTTTTACGCTCTTATTCGTCTGCATTCGGACGACTCAAGCGCACACGCAACACTACTGGATACGCTCCCACCACCGAATCGCCCGAAAATCATTGGCTGGAACCCCGCACATTCATAACTCATTGAGAAGCAATGATTTTGTCAGCGAGACGGTTCCGATCCGATGTGACCGTAAACCGCTCTAAGGTTCACCCATCCCCGAGGTAGCGCATTCCGACAATTCCCGCCCAGGCGGTCATCGCTTTCGCAAGCCATGATCCTGATTGCGGATAAGGCGGACGCAGAGGCCATGATCGTGATCGGGATTGCGCCGCTGCACAGTGAGGCGCGATGATTGTCTGGAGGTCGTGGCACCCCGGTCCTTTACCCGGGAAGCGGCAGTTGGCACAGCGCCTCACACAAGACCCGGAAAAGCCTGTGCACGCACAAAGGCGCGGCGATTGATCCGGCGAACACAAATGCGCCTCCGAGATTGTCGCACAGGGTGAAGTTGCGAAGACTTCAGGTTCAGTCAGCCAATGAGTTGAGGCCGATGCGCCGTCTCGCGGCCCGGAGATCGGGTTGATACAATCGGGTGCTTCTTCTTTCTTCCGGCCGCCACACGCGCAATGCGGCCCGCAATCGCCACCCAGGGGGGGCTGCCAGCAATCTCGATGGGTATCGGGCGCGCAAGCGGGGTCCTGCTGTTGCGACATGCGTGTCTTTGCCGGGCTTGCGCAAGTCGTGGGATCTGCCCGTGCCCGGCCAGCCCTTCTGGTCCCGCCGGGTCATGATTGCAAGCGTTGTGGAACATTCTTATCGTCAACGCAGCGGGCTAAAAAAACAGCCCGGCCTTTGAGAGGCCGGGCTGGCTTTCTCGCATTCGTCAGGCGAGCGGCAATCAGTAACGTGACGCCGGCTGATAGAAGCTGTAGCCGAAGCCGGCCTTGGCGGTCCAGATATCGGTCCGGCTGGTCCGCTGGGTCACTGCGGCGTTGGCAGCGCTAGAAAGGCCGTAGTTGAACTCGGTGTAGTCAATCCCAGCATTCAGATGCCACTGCGGCGTCAGAGCGTAATCGGATGACAGCCCCGCCTTCCACATCACCTTCGAGCCCAAAGTGTTGGTGCCCATGGGGAAAACTGCCCCGCCGGGAGTCTGCGAAATAGTATATTTCGCGCTGAAAGTCGAGCCGACGAGGCCGTTCGCGGAAAGCACCCACTGGTTCGTCGGAGCCCACTGAATCAACAGACCGCCGCCGGCATAGCCGTGGTCGACTTTTTCGTTGTAACCGTATTTTCCTGGCAGGAAGTTATCATACCCATGATAGCCGGCACCAAAATAGGGTGTGAACATCCAATTCGGGCCGACTTCAAATCCCTTGCCCAGGCGGAAGTCAAAGTCTTTTGTATCTCCGTGATCTGTATGGACATTAGAGCCGTAAGGGCCGCAGGTTACCTTGCCGAGGTAAGGGACGCATAGCGATCCAGTGTAAGTTGTGTCGCCCTTGGCCCAGGTGAATTGTCCCATGACATAAACATTGGTCAATGCGCCGAGATTGCCCATCGCCGAGCCCGTGAACTGGATGCCTGGCAGCCATCCCTTCTCGCCGACCGTGGGGCCGATGGGGTCAGTTGCGGTGTTCATGCGGCCAGTCTGGAGATCGTCGAAGTGCTGGCCGATGGCATCAAGGCTGAGCTGATTGTTGACATAGAGGATGGGATTGGCTGACAGCGGCATCATCGGTAGCGCCTTCATGGGCATACGTGGGCTCACAGCAAGGTCAGCGGCGGTCGCGGATGCTGCGGAAACCAGTAACAGCACGCCGGCTGCAGTCAGACTTTTAAGGCCAATTTTACTCATCGATACCGTCCTTCGATATGCTGCGTGGGAAATCCATTTGAGGCGCAGCGCGCATAAATACGGATACTTGGGAATCTGCGGGGCGCCGCTTCCGTGCGTTAAGTCGTAGTCAACATAAAAGATTTTAAGAATAAGGCTATGTCATTTCTGCAACTCAGAAGAATGCAATGATGTCAGTGTTTGGATTTCAGTGAGCGGGAAGATTTTGTGAGCGGCAATCCAATGTCGGTGTTTAAGCAGTTGAAAACGTGGCTCTTTTTTTGCACGCGGCTCCATGACAGGAGATCTTCGTAGTGTGCGTGCGGTAACGTTCCTTACCGATGGCGATCTCTACTTACGTGTGATCAACTCGGTAGCTCACTCAAATGTGATGCGCGCCCCGCGATGACCAACGACGCCAAATACGCGATGACGCATCACTGACTTTCTTACCGATCGCCAGCCAACCAGACGTGCTTGTATACTTTGAAAGTACCAGAAGCGTTTGCACCGCACATGCTGTGCGCCTGGATTGCCGGAGAAAGCCGCAATTTCGGTGAGGGTGGGAAAATCCCGTGCACGGCGACGAAATACTCAGCGGGCAGATTCGGGCGCCAGGATCCACTTTGTAACGGTCGTTGTTCCGATCGTAAAATGAGGCCCCATGTGAGTCGTGGTGCTGTCTGACAGCGGCCGTGCGCCAACAGCGTTGGCGCGTGCCTGAGCGCGGGCGGTGCTGGCGTGCCAGCTCGAATCTCGCCACGGGGGTGGGTGGAGGCACCGCTCAGGCGTGTGCGCCATTTTCGGCTCAACCACCTTCAACCGGACCGGACCGCTTCTCTGGTCGGCGGCGCATCCTGCCGCTGTTACCCCGGCTTGACGGCAAGGGGCCACGAGGCTCGCCGCCATCATGGCCCCTGTGCGCCCCAATCCCGATTCCGGTCATGGCCACGCACGGCACCGCGTTCGAATACTCAAGCTTGGGCACTGACAATGAATTGAGTGCCGTGGAATTTGGAAAGGCGCCATCAGGAAGGGAGCCGGATTGGCAGGGCAGGGAAGACCCGATTGCAGTCGATGCAGATGCGCGATGCTCCATCTTGTGGCTTCGGGGATCGTGCGGTTGACCCAAATCGTGGAGTTTCTTCCACCTGGCGCGTGCGGGAATGGGAAGCGGCACAGCCATCTGGCAGTTTGTCGCCTGCATAAGAGAATCGGGGCGGCTTGGGGCGGGCCGGATGCGATTTCGGTTGTTGCTTATGCGATCTTTGGCCCTTCTCATGTGCTGACAGCGGGGGCTGTCCGACAAAGGGCGCGCGCGACGCTCACAGGCGGAATACTTCTTTCGGCACAGCGCCCGCACGAAAAAAAAGAGCCCGGCCTTTTGAAGCCGGGCTCCTGGTTTTTGCAAATTCATCCGTCACGCGGCAATCAGAACCGTGATGCCTCCTGATAGAAACTGTAGCCGACTCCGGCTTTTACAGTCAAGATCCCTGAGCGGCTGTTTGGTTCAAAAGAGACCTTATTGCCGCCGAGGTGCTGGTAGTTGGAAACGCCATAGCCAAAGTTGGTGTAGTCAATCCCCGCATTCAAATGCCATTGCGGCGTCAAAGCGTAATCGGCTGACAGCCCGAACTTCCACATCAGCTTCGCGCCAAGATTGTAGTTGAAGGGGTCGATAGGATAGCCTCCGTCAGTCAGCGACGTTGCCATATGCCGGGTGAAGGTTGAGCCTGCGAGACCGTTCGCCGACAGTACCCACTGTCGCGTCGGAGCCCACTGAATCAGGAGACCGCCGCCGGCATAGCTGTGGCTGTATTTTTCGTGGTAACCGCCGCCTCCAGCGAGGTTACGATCCCACGAATGATAGCCGGCTCCGAAATAGGGCGTGAACATCCAGCTCGGGCCGACTTCAAAACCTTTGCCGAAGCGGAAGTCAAAGTCTGTGGTTGCGGCGCCATCTCTTTGGGACAGGTCGCCATAATTGCCACCGCTATAGGCTCCGACGTATCGCGTGCTGGCCCTGGCCCAGCTGAACTGTCCCATGATGTAGAGATTGGTCAATACGCCGAGATTACGCATCGCCGTGCCCGTCAACTGGATACCCGGCTGCCACCCGTTCTCGCTGTCCAGGGACGTACCCGCACCATTCTTTTCGCGATAGTTGATGTTCTGGTCGATGGCGTCGATGCTGATCTGATTGTTGACATAAAGGATGGGGCTGGCCGATGCCGGCATCATCGGTGCCTTCATTGGCATCGTCGTGCTTAGATCAGCGGCGGTTGCGGTTGCCACAGATGCGAGTAACAGCGCGCTGGCTGCCGTCAGAATTCCAAAGTCAATTTTATTCATCGCCATCCCCATTTAATAAAGGTCGCGTGACAAACCCGCTTGGGATTAATGCGCGCTCGGGAAGCTACAGGGGCGTCGCCCTACGCTCTAAATCGCGACTAACTTAAAGCTTTGCGAGAATAAATCTGCGCCCACATCTGAGTTGGGAAGTCACAAATGCGTGTTTGAAAGTTCCAACTACAAAGAAGTTCACGCGGCGTTTTAATTAATCAAAGCGAGCCGTGTTCGAGCGAAAATTCCCGTGCGGGCGGACGCGATTCACCAACGTTCAGGCGGGAATTTTTGCCGCTTGCGTAAACCTGCGGGTCGGGCGACTTGGCAAGCGTCGCAAGACGAGGAAGGCGCGATGTCGCTCATCGTCTTACGAGGGGGGCGTGCGGTGAGAGGCAGCCCACTCTGTGCGGGCATGCAAGCGGTTTCTGTGGCGACAGCGCTGCTCCGTCTGTCGGCTCTTGAGGGATTGGGTCTGGTTCAATGCTGTTTTTCTTAAACCCTGGCGGCGCCTGCGGATGGCCGCGCCGGAGCCGTCACCGGGCAGTTTGGTGTCGCACAAGCGGATCGGAATGGTTCTGCGGAACCGCAGCTTGTGATCGCAGGCGCCGCCTATCGGATCTTTGCCTCCGACGCAGGCGCTGACAGTGGGAACTGTCGGACAGGGTGTCGTGCCTTGCAACGCCTGCGTGAAACATTGCCGCCTCGTCAAAGCATGGGGGCGCAAAAGAAGAGCCCGGCCTTTTCAGGCCGGGCTCCTGGTTTACGCGACTTCATCAGCCGTGCGGCAATCAGAACCTTGATGTCGGCTGATAGAAGCTGTAGCCGAAGCCGGCTTTGACGGTCCAGACCCCGGAGCGGCTGTCCGGTTCATATTGGTCGGCTTGCACATTGGAATAGCCGTAGTTGAAATGGGTGTAATCAACCCCGGCATTGAGATGCCACTGCGGCGTCAGCGCGTAATCCGATGACAGCCCCACCTTCCACATCAGCTTCGAGCCAAGATTGTAGGTGGCGGGGGTGATAGCGGAGCCACCGTCAGTCAGCGACGACGCCATCTGCGGGCTGAGCGTCGAACCGACCAGGCCGTTTCCGGAGAGCACCCACTGGTTCGTCGGAGCCCACTGAATCATCAGACCACCGCCGGCATAGCCGTGGTCGTATTGCTCGTGGTAACCGGCACTTCCGACGATGTTGCGATCCCACACATGATAACCGGCGCCGAAATAGGGCGTGAACATCCAGTTCGGGCCGACGTCAAATCCTTTTCCCAGGCGGAAATCAAAGTCTTTGGTCTCCGCTCCATTTGTCAAGACCGAACTGCCGTAAGTGCCACCCTGCAGGGATCCGACGTATTTTGTGTTGGCATTGGCCCAGCTGAATTGTCCCATGATGTAAACATTGGTCAATGCGCCGAGATTGCCCATCGCCGAGCCGGTCAGCTGGAGCCCCGGCTGCCAGCCCTTCTCGGTGTCCTTCACAACGCCAGCATTATCTCTTTCGGCATAGTCGATGTTCTGACCAATGGCGTCGAGGCTGATCTGATTGTTCACATAAAGGATGGGGTTGGCCTGCGGGGGCATCATCGGCGCCGCCTTCACAGGCATGCGTTGGCTGACGGGCAGATCAGCGGCGGTTGCGGTTGCAAGCGAGGCGAGTACCAGCACACTGGCTGCAGTCAGAGTTGTAATGCGATACTTACTCATCGATATCCTCTCTCAAAATGTCGCGCGAGAAGCCCGTTTGAGATTTAATGGGCATCCGGCTGGGGGGAGCGGCAGGAGCGGTGCTCCTGCGCGTTTAATCGTGAGAGATTTTAGGATATTGCGAGTATGATGTTGCGCGCTGATTGCTATTGAATGAGGCGAGAGTGTGATTTTTCGGGTTCCATTCACCAAGAAATTAACGCGCAACTTGAAAATATCAAATGTGGTTTTTTCTGGGCTTGCTGCGGGGAGCTCTCGCGTCACGTTTGCGTGACCGCGGGAGGTGTAGTTCCAATTACAAGAAAATCACGTGACATTTGAAAAAATCAAAAATGCCGATCCCGGGGTGGCAGACGGATTTCGCACGTGACCATTGGTCCCGACTTTGAATAACCGTCCCCACTTTTGGGGAGATAGTCGTTGAGATAATCCCGAGCAGGATGACGCGAGTATCAATATACACTTTTAAATTACCGTGCGGGTCCCCATGAAGGTCCTGGATCTGGCGCCACGACAGGCGTCGCAGAGGAGAAAGGCGGGAGGCGATGCGGCCGATGGGGCATTTTCTGCCTGACAGCTACAGCACGTCCGAAAATTCACGCACATGACCGGAGGAGCGTTCGGCGGACCCGGTTGCGTGAGGTCAAAGGTCACACAGGATGACTGCCGGGTGTCAGGCCCGTTGCAAGGGGCCGGCTGGTAGAGCTTGCAGCCGGATCGATATGTAATGCGGCATTCGGCAGTGGTGCCGCAAGCTGGTTGCCGTTTTCTGGTTCCACGGCCGGCATGTTTGATGTGCGGCTGACATTGAGCACAACGATGGGCGGACACCTGTGCGATTGGAAAAGGGGGTCTATGCTGATTTTGAGGGAATACACTGAGAGGCGATCGAAGGGCCTCACGTCTGCGGATAAGGACAAGCCGCTCCGCTGATCGAGGAATATGATCACCCGATGCCTGAATTGGCGAAAGACGAACCTGTTTCCGAGTATCGGAGTTTCGCGACCTGAAGGAATGGATAAGTGTGATCGCGGGAGTAGGTGCTCTTGTCGCCAGCATCGGTACGGTTGCAGCAATTGCAAATAGGGTGTCGCCTGGTTTGACCCGCGAAGGCGCAGCGGGGTTGTTGCGCTAACTGCGCCAACAATCGCTGAAAAGCTGGGGCGTGCAGCTTTGACCGCCAGAGTCGCGCAGGTTGCGATGTTTGCAGTGCCAATGGGTGCAGTAGCCAGAGTCGTGGGTAGGAAAGCGGCACACCGGGGCCTGAATCGCGCTCAGGTCAGGATTTTGAAGGAGTTGACAGAAGTTCGGAAGGAACGAACGCTGGAAGAGCTTGGGTCAGTAGTCCCTGCCGCGGACCACCCTGGGCTTCGGTAATGGGACGTGGTGCAAGGATATCCGCGGCACCGCTCGCACGCGCGGAGCGTGAGCTGTGGCAGCGCGAGGTTGGCCCCCTTCGGATGGAGCTTTTCCTCCTCGGGGCCAAGCGTTGTGCTTCGGGGCCAAGCGTTGCGCGGATGTGGGGGGGCCGGCGCGGTGCGCGGCGAGGTTTCCGTATCGAATCTCCCCAAATCGCACAACCTGCGCCTCAACATCGTCCAGGTACAATACTGGCCTTGGGCCGGCTCGCTACCTCTGCAGCCGTCAGCCGGTTCGAGAGCGATACCGGCCCAAGCCCGCGACTGGGTTGATCCGGTTCGGCGGCGAGGTGAGCGTCAGGTCAATGACGACGCCCGCGGGTGGGGATTTTTGGCGCGAGCGACGTCTGGATTCCGTCGGAGAAATCATCCGATCGAGACCCGGTCCGGTCCGCAGCAGAATGTCAGTGCCCCACGGCCGGTGCGGCCCGGACACGAGCCTCGATGACAGCGATAATGGCATTGGCGGCAGCAGCAGCGCCGTTTTCATTGCGCATGGCCTGCCCTATGCGCGCTGCGGCCGCGGCGAAGCCTGGTTCGTGGATCAGTCTTTTCACCAATCCCTCGGCCTGCACGTTGTAGCGGCGCGGCGACAGCGAAAGGCCGGTGCCGAGGCGGACGATCCGCTCGGCATTGTCGAACTGGTCGACCATGAAGGGCACCACGAGCTGTGGTACTGCGGCTCTCAGAACCTGGCCTGTGGTACCGATACCGCCATGGTGGATGACGGCGGCGGCGCGAGGGAACAGCAGCGAGTGGGGGACGTAGCTGCGTGTGACGATATCCTGTGAAATTTCCGGCATCGCCTCGCCGGTCAGCAGCACGGCGCGCATGCCCAGTTCGCGGGCAATGCTGACGCTGCGCTGGTAGAGGAGGCCGGCTGCTGCGGGCACGACGGTGCCGAAGGTGATAACCAGTGGTGGCGGACCGCTGTCGAGAAAGGCGGAGAGTTCGCGATCAAGGTGGGGTGCGGTGCCATCCTCGCTGTCAAACCACGGGAAACCAGTCAGTTGGGCGCCTTGCGGAGCGTCGGGTGGAATCGGGCCGAGCACTGGTGAATAAAGACCGAGCGACAAGACGGGTTCGGTGCCGGCTTCAAATAACGGAAGCCGGTCTGAGAGCGGAAGATCGCAGGCCTGGCGCACAGTGTTGATGCCGCTGGCGTAACGGCGGCGGATTTCAAGGCCGGCGAGCCAGCCGGCGGTGCGGTTCCATGCGGTCTTGACGGGACCGAGCGGGGGTCTGGCGAACGCGTTAAAATCCGGCATTGCCGGTGGATCGAGTATCGAGAGCCAGCCGGCTGGCTGGAGCAGCGCTGCGACAAAGGGGATATTATGTTTCTCGGCAACGATCGGGGCTGAAAGCGCGAAGGTCGAGCCGACGATGACGTCTGCGTCCGCGGCCTTGCGCGAAAGAAGCGCCGTGCTTTTGGCAAGCGAGGACAGCACGGCTTTGCGGATCAGCAATTCCGTGGCGCTGATGAGTTTCCTGGCGATCCTCTTCTCGTCGCTTTCGCCCACGGCCTCGGCGATGCCCGGCATGAAGGGCAGCGTCTCGACACCGGCAGCCTCGCATTTGCCAGCAAGATCAGTCTGCACCGCAAGCAGGGGCGTAACGCCGCGGCCCTGGAGCGCCTGTGCCACGGCGATGAAGGGATGGACGTCGCCGAGCGAACCGAAAGTCGCGAGAACAACCTTGCGCTGCATCCCTTTATTCCATCGCCATCGACGATATGGCCGCATCCTCTACCAAAGGAGCCTTCGATCACGCAACCCTGCGGGTCGCGTTGTCTTCCCCGCTGCGGTGAGGGCTTTCCTCGTAGCGCAAGGTTGGCACATTCCGGCCGGAGCCAAGGGCAGGCGCCAAGGACAGGCCTCAAGGACAGGCCTCAAGGGCCGCCTCAGGTATCGCCCGGAATCAGAAAACGGCAATAAACTGCCGCTCATGCCGGTCCCTCCGTCGGTCGGGCTCAGGGGTTGCAGTCGCTTGCGGGCGCCAGGGAACGCCGGCGTGGGGCGCACGCAGCTCACGCGCTGTCGGCGACAGAGGCTGAGATACGCAAGTAATCCGGTCGGCGGGCTGCCGAATTCGATACTGACCATTGGCCGATCCAGCCGCTCTTGTGCGTGATCCTGGCGTCTGCGCCATGGGAAGAAGTCCTGGGAGAATGGCCCGAACAGCGTCATCATTTTTGACCCTGAGGCCGGCGCTTCAGGCGGTGCGCGTCAGAACACGCCTCATGGCGACGGTCCCCGACAGAAAGCTGATCGACAACAGCGGCTCCTCCTCGGATGCGGTTGCGGGAATTCCCTCATCAGCCGGGGCCATGCCTCAAGGAAAGTCCGTGAAGCGAGACGACCACCACAACGGCCTGCACAACAGGCCGGAGACACCTGCCCGGCAGCGCCCCGATCTGGTGATCAACTCCCTGCCACTGTGTCGTATATCTGCTCCCGTCAGGCGGATGCCGGGGATCCCTTGGGCTTGTGTCGGGGCGCTTGTCGTGCCGCCATCGCAACACGGGCGGCGCGCGGCGATCACGCGATTGTGATCGCCGGAGGTCGGTAACACGGCGCCTGTTTCCGCTGCGTGAGGCGGCTATGTCGTTGCACTGGCATCTTTAAAACGCCCCGAGAAGGCTGCTCTGGAGCCAGATGGACGGCAAACGGCGTCCCTGACTGACCATCAAAAAACCCCCATCGGCGCTTTTGTGGACGAAAGCCGCGGAAAGCCTGTCGCTCTTGCCGGTCAGGCATCGGCGGTCATCGATTTTGCATCCCGTTTTCCCTTGCATCCACTTTGCGGTGGCGTATACTTTGTGTTGCAAGGTAGGGCTCCCTGCGGGGGATGCCGTCGAAGGGTTTCAGCTGTGCCGCTGAGAGATCTGGACAAAGCGTTGGCCGATATTGTTGCGATCCGCAGTCAGCTCGCGGCCGGGACGGCATTTCGTGGCTATGGCTCGGCTACCATGGCCGCCACCGCTGCGGTGGCACTGTTGACCGCGACGCTGCAATATTTCTGGTTCACCGATCCCACCACCGAGCCGGTCAGCTTCTTCCTCGGCTGGGCCATAGCCGCAGTTCTGTCCAGTGGGGTGATCCTGATCGAGATGTGGGCGCGCACCAGGCGCCATCATGGCGGCCTCGCCGACGCCATGATTTTCCAGGCAGTGGAGCAGTTTCTTCCAGCGGCGGTAGCCGGACTGATGCTCGGCATTGTGATCTGGCAATTCGCGCCTGCCGAGATCTGGATGGTTCCAGGTCTGGGGCAGATTGTGGTGTCGCTCGGCATCTTCGCCTCCCTGCGCTCAATGCCGCGCAGCGTCACCCTGGCAGCAGTGTGGTATTTCCTCGCCGGCTTTGTTGTCCTGGTGCTTTCGAGCCAGAGCCGGATCCTGTCACCCTGGACTATGGGGCTGCCCTTCGTGATCGGGCAGTTGCTGTTGGCCAGCATCCTCCACTTCGCATCCAAGGACGAGATCGATGGCTGACAGCGCGCCCTTTTCCTATGAGGGTCTGGACCGCGTCATCCATGAGAAGGCGCGGCTCGGCATGCTGACTTCGCTGATGGCCCATCCCAAGGGGCTGGCCTTCGCTGACCTCAAACAGCTCTGTGGACTGACCGATGGCAATCTCAGCCGCCACCTCCAGGTGTTGCAGGAAGCGGGCCTGGTCGAGGTCACCAAAACCTATGAGCGCAACCGCCCCCACACCAGCTGCCGGCTGACCAGGGCCGGGCGGGAGCGCTTCCTCGACTATCTCACGGTGCTGGAGCAACTGGTGCGTGATGCGGCCAAAGCCGCAGGTCGCG
>Ga0123354_10015168_pt1 | contig 12021 bp, 6 predicted proteins | sample TergutLab28metaG_2_FD_97872 | JGI IMG/M metagenome (GOLD analysis project Ga0123354, IMG submission 97872) | Labiotermes labralis P4 segment gut microbial communities from Petit-Saut dam, French Guiana - Lab288 P4 | ecosystem: Host-associated > Arthropoda: Insects > Digestive system > Gut ... | reverse complement strand
TTCCGGCGGTAAAATCGCTGTTTACCACCAGATTGGGACCAACCGGTTCCATGTCATCGTTTAATTCCCTCATGCCCAGGTAATTGACCCAAACTTCACTTTCGGTATCATTTTCCTGATGGGTTCCGGTGTAAATACAAATGCCAAGACGGCGTTCATCGCTGAAGCCGCCCAGGTCATAACAGAGTTTGTAGGTAAAGGTAAACGCGATTTTCCGGGTTACCCATTCGCCGCCCGTATCGGGAAAACGCAGGAGCTGGAACGGGGTTGATGTGCCGCTGTTGTACATCTGCAAAAGTCCGGTGGAATCCGCGTAATTTCCGGCGGTAATAAGCTGGCCGCTCTCAAGGCCGTCGGGCCACCACCTGCCCCTGCAGAGGTAGATATTCATCGCGTTTTGTACGGAAGTTCTGTACTGGAACGTTATTTCATAATTTTTTTCAGGTACAAGCACAATCGATGTTTCCCAGGATTGGCAGATTTCTTTTGCGCCCTTCGAATAAAAAACATCTTTATCGGCAAGTTCCAGAACGCCCTGCTCAAAAATTGCACCCACTGTAACGTTATTGGCGGGCATAACAAAAGTACGATCGGGACCGCTGCCGTCATCCAATACCGCCCCGTTAAGTGAAAACGCCACGAAACGGTAACCGTTTGCCGTATCGGGTGAGGCTGACAGGGCGACAGACATTCCGGCAAACGCGGTTGTGTTCTCGGCGCCCGGCGTTCCGTTGTCCACCGCGACGCTGACACTGCCGCCGCCTGTCACCGGCTGCACCACGGTTATGGTATACGCGACCGCTTCGTACAGGGCGGTAACGGTAACGTCATTGTCCGGCATGTTGAATGTACGCGAGCGTATGCCGTCATCGTTCAGCTCGCCGCCTGTAAGAACAAAGGAAGTAAACTTGTAACCGGAAGCGGGCGCGGTTCCCGTAAGACTGACAATTTCGCCCGCGGCCGCCGTGACCGTGGCGTTACCCGAAACCAGACTGTTGCTTCCCACGCCGACGGTAAAGCTGCCGCCTGACTCAGGCTGAATTATTACAATGTTGTGAACAGGCTGCTGAACGTTTCCTCCGCTGCCGGCGCCTGCAGGACAGCCGGCGCAGAGTAACGCGACCATGAAAACAAGGATCAGCATCGGGCCGGTTTTTCCGTTTCCCATATTTTACTCCGCACCCCGCTTATTTAAAAATAATGTAATCAAAATTCAGGCTGGTGTAGGATGTATTGTTTTTTATGTCGGCCATGTCTCCCCTGAATTCTATGGTGGCGCCCCGCGGTATATACGTGTCGAATTCGTATGTGTAGTAGGCGTTGCCCCACCCGTTATTGCCCAGATTGGGCAGGCTTACCGCCGTTTTACTGCCGTTTACATACAGGGAGCACCCAACCTTATTCGCGTCACGGTCGCTGAATTGGTACACTGCCGCAAAACCGTACGATTCGGGGCAGTTGTCAAAAGCCAGCGATGTATCCGCGTTATAACCGTCCGAACGGACATACACCGCCGCGAGGTTCCCTTTTGTTCCGGCCGCGCTGTTGATGTATGTATAATCCGAATATGCCCAGGGATCGCCCAGCAGCCACACCGAGCCGCCCATGCGGGCCTTGCTTGCCATCATAAGCGTTGCCGGGTCGTAGCCGTCCGCCATAAGGGTATCGGGGGCTATGGCCGGCAGCGCCGGCGGGGCGTCGGTCGGCCGCCATAACCCCAAAAATGTATCAATGGCATGGGGAAATTTATTGGTTGCCCACAGACTGTGATCCCCGTCCGAAGCGAACATAAAATAAATATGCCAGGCGACTTCATTCGCGTTGATGAAGTCATACATTTTTTGGATATAATAGGGATTGTCGCCGCCGTCCTGGCTTACCGATCCGTTATTATACGCCTGTTCCCACAACCCCCATTCCGCTATTACCAGGGGTTTGCCCTGCTCTTTTGCAAACGAAGCAAACCAGTTCATCCCGGCCCTCATGGTTACCATAGAGTTCCATGCCCTGGTTTGAATAGTTTTACGGTTTATCAGATCGGTGGAATTATAATAGGCAAGATCGTACTGGGAAAGCGTATGGTCGTACTGATCAAATCCTATATAATCCACATAGTCATTGCCCGGATATGAACGGATCAGAGGATTATTATCGGAAGCGCAATTCGGATTCCAGCAGAACTCAAATTTCTGACCGTCAAGGGCGCGCAGGGTTTTGACAAATTCCTGGAACGCCAATTTGTAATTTTCCTGCTTTGCCTGGCGTATCGCGGCTGTCGTTCCGGTAGTGATTGAATATGAGTACCAGTCGCCGTTCATTTCATGCCCGAAACGGAGTATGGTGTCTTCCAGGCGGTTGTTTATCAGCATCTGGCCGAAGGTTTGGTAGTACTGGTCAAATTTTCCGTCCGCTGCGTCCTGATACGCCTGCACACCATCCCCCGCTACGCTGTCCGGGAAAGGCGGCACAGACAGAACAAGCCTTCTTTCGGGTTTTTCGTTTTTCCACCCGGACCACGCCGAAGCCCTGCCGTAATTGTCGCCTGTTATGCCGCTCCAGCCGCCCGCCCTGTCCATATAATCTTCGGCGTAGTTCACATCCAGCCCGATCCATTGGGCAAAATAGTTGTTACCCTCCGGGTTTCTGTCCCACACATAGACGCCGATATTTTTATATGCAGTCGGTTTTGTATCAACAGGGGGGATGACCGGCTCCGGATTGCCACTGCCTGACGGGCAGGAAAACAACAGCGCAGCGGCAAAGACCAGCGCCGTAACCGCGATTTTCATTTTCATTCTGCATTCCTCACCGGTTAAAACCAATTAGCATAGTTTTTGTCGGGCCAATCAACTGTGGATCCAAATTTGGGGAACTCGGTCTCTACAAAACTCCAGCCTTCGCCCCACTGTTTCATATAATACGGCAAATACCCGGAGCCCTGGCCACAGGCATAGAGAAACCATTTCCCCGGCGCCAGCCCGGGATACACTTGGGTATTTGGGCCGTCCGCGGTAAGAACAGGCGGCGCCACAAGGAAATCCGACTGCCAGTTGTCCGGGTTATTAAACTGATAATTGATAGTATCCGGATTGAAATTAAGGACATATTTTTCCATATCATCCTGATCCTGGAACCACAGATCCCCGTGTTGCAGCAGGTTGTCGGAATAGCCGTGTTTTTTGATATACATACTGTACACCAGCATCATCCCGCCGGTACCGTTGTCCTGATACCCCAGCCCGGCGTCGTAACTCACAAAATACCAGCCGGCCTTGTCCACCGTGAATGTTGTGTCTCCCCGCTGATAACCGCCCAGGCCGTCCTGCCCGCCGGGGATCATCAGCACCGGGCCGTATCCGTCATCGGATAAACCGTAACCATCGGCAACGCCCATCAGGTCATACAGCGACTCGCCAGCGGCCGGTTTGGTTACGTACTTGCGAAAACTGTTAATTGTTACTATGTTCCCGTTGTTGTCATAGGTAAAATCATTCATAAGAGCGCCGTCCAGATACGGAACCTTCATTCCGTTGGCATCGTAGCGGAACACGCCGAACCACCCTTCCTCAACGCCATTCTGCAGATTGGCATCACCGAAAGCCACCATGCCCGCGTCATAGGTACCCGGTTCAAGCTGTATAACCTGGCCTATGCACATCCAGTATTTCCAGGTGCGCCACATACCGTCATAGACAAACCATTTTTCGCCTCCGGTCCAGCGGGCGTACAGCGTCATATTATCATCAACCGCCGTTGAATTGAAATTCCATTTCAGATCTTCAATGGAAGTAATGCCCTGCTCGTATTGATTCCATTGCTCATACAGCGGGTCTGAACAGTACTCACTTGTAAACCAGCCGCCGAATGTAAAACCGGCCCTGACCGGAGGAGTGGGCATTAGCGCCCGATCGCCTTTGGTTACAGCCTCGGCCTGGACATGGCTCCCGCCCATGGAATCAAAGAACACCGTCCATTTGCCGGGATCCTTGTTGGTTTCATCCGGATACGAAACCGGCCCGATCGGATCGTTATGCTCGGTACCGGAACCTGTGGGACTGCCGCACGAGACAGCCATAGATATGGCGCATAACGCACACAGAGCCAGGGGCAGGAACGCCGCCGGCCTCAGTTTTGCCAACATTTTCAGTACCGCGTTTTCTTTTTTGATCTTCATACAAACTCCTTCACTATTGAAAAATATACGGCCCGCGGCAAAACAAAGTATTGAAACAGGCCGGCCGGTTAATACGGCGTTTTACTCGTCATTCAGGAAGACGCCTCCCTGCTCATCAATTTTATCAATAACCTCACTCCTCTGTAAAAACGCATTTTCGGTAACAGCGGTCCAGTCGGTGAGTCCGGTGTACCATATTCCCTCGTACAGAGACGGATCGGGCCCGCTGGCAGTCAGGAAACGCCCGCCGTTACCGCCTGTGACACAGGAGTATTCTTCCCCGGTATTAACGCCGAAGGTAAAATCCCCCCAACTGAACAATTCATTGCCGTCGCCGTCTTTCAGCGACATTGATCGTATGAAAAAACGGCATGTGTTGCCGCTTAATGTATTTCCGGTAGTTATGCCGACCCCATACCAATCGCTTTTCCGCGCGGTAAAGGTATATTCGGCATTTGTCCACAGATCTTCACTGTCCATTCTTTCGTTCAGGTCATAGTCCCGGAATCCGCCCCAGTCAAGGTTGACAAAAAAGAACGCCTGCAATTGGCCATGGGCCTGACGGTCAACCGGGGCGGAGGGAGCTTCCCGGTTCTGATCGGTATTCATAAACCAGTATGTCGCCTTCACTGTATATTGAACGCCCTGTTCAAGGGGAATAATCTGCCCAATCAGATCATCAAGATTGTTGTTGCCCCAGATACCGTTATCAATTACATACTTTTGTTTTACCGGGTTATCAAACCGGGCATAGAGGGTTAACACTTTTCCGTTGGGGAAGCAGTTCTCGCTCAATTCAGTATCAAAATCCCACAAATTTTTTGCGTATGGCGAATGTTGAAACCAATTAATAAAATTAAAAGACGGGTCAGGTGTATATACCGGGTCAGCCGGCCGCAGCGCCTTGTCGCCCAGTTCCAGGCCGTCCTGGTATCGAATCGGACTGCCTTTGCCGGTTTCGAACCGGACGACATAACCCGGCGGAACAAAAAACAGGGAGTCATCGCCTGTCAGAGGGTCATCCTGCAGCGCCTTGCAGGACGACAGAAAAGAAAAAAGGATACACATTATCAGAAATAAACTTCCGCTATATTTATAAATTTTCATCATCCTGCATTCCTTTATTTCCCGTTCCATTTTAAAAAGCCATACGGAACGAGAGTTCAAGGTTGTGATCATAGGCGCCTACGGGCTTTGTAACCTGGTAGCCAAGATTGTACTTAACGACAAATCCATGCTCGGGATCATCGGTCGCGCCGTTGTGCCGCAAGTTGTAAAAAAATCCGGGGCCTATATACACGGATAGTTCCTGGCCGGTAAAGTCCACATTGACATACGCGGGAAACCGGAACAGCAGACTGTCGGGAATGATATCCCATGCAAAAACCGGTTCCACAAGAAACACACGGATTAACCTCTCCTGTGGCCCCAATTTCCTATATGAAAAGTTAATATCCCGGAGCTTAACGTTCAATTCAAACCAATACGGATCATGCGGCCATATACTTCCCACGCCGATAAAAAGCAGTCTGTCGCCGGTGAGGTCAACCGCCTTAATATCGCCATGCAGGTACAGGTTTTTTGTAAGTGTGTAGTTTGCGCTCAGGTGCGCGTGGTACAGCGTATCGCCGTATTTATCGGCGCTGACCGACCAGGGAGTATCAACACCGAGCATTGCCCCGATATTCAGGCTGTTCGGGAAAGCGTATTTTGCGCCGAATATCGTATGCCCCCACAAAAAGCTCCTGAAAAAATCGTATCTGGTTTTATCGGTAACACCGTCAACATCGGGCAGTATTTTATAGCCTGCCAAAGCGCCTTCTCCGGCGAAAGTTGCGCCGAAAGACAGATTTTTAATGCCGGAATAATTAACCTGCAGGGCGGCCTGCCAGGGTATGGGGTTCATGATGAACTTTTCGTCTTTAACCAGATCGGAAACATTCCAGTCGCCGTTAAACCCGTCATCAATATCACCGTCTTCGCGCCCTATATACCCCGCGTAAATCCTGAGTTTCTGATTCGCAAGCGCGTTGTACATCATCCACAGCCGGGTCGGCCCCTTATGGGTCGGCAAATTCCTGTCCCACCAGTCAAAAGCGCCGCCGAACCACAACGCTCCCTTATCGCCCCCCCGTCCGAATACAAGATAGCTGTTCATGACAAAAGTAAAAATATTATCCGGATGCAGATATTTCATTTCTTCGGCAAGGACGATTGCACCATTGTCTACCTCATAGCCGTTCCCGTAATACATGCCGGTAAACGAAGTCCGGAAGTTCAGGCCGTTATTGTTGTAGTTAAGGCCTATAATGCCCCTTTTATCTCCCCCGTACGGTTCCAGCCGGGGACTTTTAGTGGAATCGTCTTCGGTAAAGTCCACCCGTGTTCCCATACGGACTCCGCCATCCCAACTAAAGTAACTTTCGGAAAATGCCATCCAGTGTGAGATTAATAAAAATATACAAATCCAGAAAAATTTCTTCATTGATCCCATACCTGTGCGCCGAATCAGAAACTTACCCGGAAGGTAAGTTCAAGGTTATTCATATTTACTTTATTGGCGTCCGCAAAGCGGAAGCCCACATTGTATCTGGCAATAATGCCGGTCCTATAATCGCCCACACCGTCCTGGCCCAGATCGTTGTTCAGTCCGTTATGTGCAATATTCCAGATAAGCGTGGGGCTCAGGGTGAGGGTTTGGTAGTTTTCGGTGAGGTTCGCGCCTATTTCCACCGGAAACCGCGCCTGAAGGGTGTCGGCTACAATGTTGTAATGCAGGCGCGGCTGTACGATAAATTCCGACGCGTTTGCGGCGCCTGGATCAACCATCATGAGCTGTAAACCCGCATACAGGGGATCGGGATTGTAACTTCCGCCCGCGCCAATATATCCGACGGGGCCCTTGTTATACCGGGCGAGCAGGTCGTCGACCCGTACCTCGCCGTACAGATCGACGGTGTCTTTCAGCCGGTAATCCGCGCCCATATACACGTGCATGGTTGTATCCAGATATTTTCCGGTCATAAATGTGGTCGGATCTACATAGGCCGAATCGTAGAGGGTTTCCAGACCGAACATAAAGGCGCCGGTCAGACCGCTTGCGCCCATGGTGTCAAACGCGTATTTCGCGCCAAAAATACTGTGGCCGATGAAAAAACTCTTTACCACATCGTATATTGTTTTATTCGTGACGCCGGACACGCTCGCGTCCAGGCTATAGCCGGCAATCGCGCCCTTGGCGCCAAAGGTAATGCCGGCGTCCAGGCCCGGCACGCCGAGGTATTTAATCTGCATGCCGGATCCATACAGATTATCTTTGGGATCGGGGCCGCCCAAATTCAAGGCAGTATCAAGCGGGTAATAGACAAACCCCCTGTCCATGAACAGATCGGAAATTCTCCAATCCTCGACGTACTTTACATTGAAATCCCATTCCGCGCGGCCCTTGTAGGCGAGATACAGGCGCAGATCGCCCTTCATCATGTTGTAGTACATCCACAGCCTGTCGGGACCGGTACTGAACCAAACGGCATTTGCGGTACCTGCGGCCTGGATAATATATGTGCTCAGGTAGAAACCGAACAGATCTTTGGGATGGATATAGGAAGCGCCGAAGGAAACATCCGCGTTGCCTTCGTTATAACCCTGGGCCAGGTAACGGCCAATGATAACCGTTTCAAGCTGAAGTCCGCCCTTTGTGTAGTACAGATCCAGTTCGCCCTGCATTTTTCCGTACGGTTCTATGGTCGCGACTTTTGTGGATTCCTTGACCGCGGCCTGTTCCGGATTATCCGGGAAATCATTCAACCCCCTGATAACGGTTCCAATCTCCGCATTGCCCTCCCAGCTAAAGCCGTCTTCGGCAAAAACAAAAACAGAGGCAAGCGTAAAAACTGTCAGCACAAGTATAATTCTCTTCATTGGAACTCTCCGGATAAAAAATCGTTAGTCGTTATATAAAATAACATAGTCAATATCCAAGGTTTCGTAATTCGGGGTTAAGGGCCGGGTGTTATACGCAACATCCTCGGCATCCATCTGGAGTCTGAGTTCATTGCCCCCCTGGACATTGACATTTTCTACTACGGTGAAATTGTAGGAATCCCCATAGCCCCTGTCCCCGATTTTAATCGGCACGGTTTTGACCCGTATACCGCTCTCATACAGGCCAATCTGCAGATCGCCGCCGCCCAATTCCGGTATGGTCTGCCGCCATAACTGCTGCAGCAGGCTGTATACGACAATGACATGCTGCGCTTCCTTTGGCTTTTTGAATATTATGCTCGTCGGATTCATATTTGCCGCGGGCCTGGTTCTGAATGCCAGACCGACATTCACTCCGCCGGAATATGACCAGGGGCTGGGCGCCAGCCAGGCGCTTCCCGTATAAATCGCCTCCTGTGCGGACAGCACATCGACAATCTGTTTCCCCGCAAGCGCGGCAATCAGATCTTCGGGTTTTGACGCGTAATGCGTTGTCGGTTCACGGGGAGGCTTCCCGGTATACCAGGGCGCGGGCGGCGGGAGCGACGGGGCAACCGGGCGCCATGCGTTTTTGGGATCTTTTTCCAGATTGTAGGGATAATCGGCCGGCACGTCGTTGCGGAACCACGCAAGGAATTCCCGTGAACCATTGGGATACCGGTACACTTCCCACACGGAATGCGGGACATCGCCAAACATGAAATACACATGGAAAGCAACATTGTTGGTGTTTATCCAGTTCAGATACTGGCGGACAAAATACGCGTTATCGCCGCCGTCTTTGAGGCTGGGAGGATCGTACCACATTCCCCACTCACAGACAGCCAGCGGCAGATTCTGGTCTTTGGCAAATTGGGTAAAAAAATCAAAACCGGCGGGTTTTGTCCGTAATGTTTCCCAGGCGTATTCCTGCGCCTGCCGTCTTTGGGTCGCGTCGGCAATGTATTGGTAATTGTAATCATAGGCCTCGGGGAACCAGTGGTCATAACCGTCAAACCCGACATAGTCAACATAGTCCTTGCCCGGCCAGGTGCGTTTCAGCAGATCTTCCGACTGGTGTCCCAAATTCGGATTCCAGACAAATTCAAAATGCTTATGATCCGGCGGCAGGCTGTCGCATCCCCTGTCAGCAAATTCGCCCGGCAGGAATTCCTCGCCCGCGTGGATACAGGGCAGAGCGCGCAGTGTTTCAACAAACTGCCGGAAGGACAATTTGAAATTCTCCTGTTTCTCCTCGCGGTTAAAACCTGTCCTTACGGAATACACATACCAGTCGCCGTCCATTTCATGTCCGAAACGGATAATGGTATCATGCAATCCGGCGGCTATGAGCCGCTTCCCGAGTATCGCGTAATTATCGTTGTAATCACCGGCAGCGGCTTTTTGAAACGCAAGGTTGTTTGTCATGCTTTGGGTACCTTCGTATCCCGAATCCTCCCCGGGCAGGCCGTCGGCGTCCATCGGGAAGGGAGGTACAGCCAGAATAAGCCGGTGGCGCGCGGGGTCTTCGTCTTTCCAGGGGATCCACGGTTTAATTCTGCCCCATTCCCATTCTTCAACCGCGTCATTGCGGAAAGTACTCCACCTGAAACGGGCAATGAAATCTTCGGCGTAATTGACATCTGTCCCAATCCAGTCCTGGAAATAATCAATCCCGGTCGGATTTCTGTCCCATAAATATACGCCGACGTTTTTGTAATTATTGCCGGGAACTTTGGCCGGAAGAGAAGGTTCCGGTCCGAAATACGGGAGTTTCTGTTTTACAAAAGTCTCGACCTTGGGTTTGTTCTTCTCATTGGGTATACGGGGCATATCCACTTTCGCAATGACGGTAAACTTCCAGTCCAGGTACCAATATCCCAGTTTAGCCATGTTCACCTCATTCTGCTGGGATATCAGGTATTCGCCGCCACCGGTGCCATCAGTATTGATCTTCTTAAGATCTGAAAAACGGTCGTTCCCCAGCAGATTTGTTTTCCTGTCGGGGTCATCCCGTAAGTTGTAGAGCCAGATATGGTCGACATATACGTCGCCGTCGCCGCCCGGGTTGAAATCTTTTACGTAAACGATGAAATTATCGCGGGATGACGGCATATCCGAAAGATCAAGCGGACTCTCAAAGGTATTCCATTCTTTTTGAGCGTCAATGTGTATTTCGCGATCCTCAAGAAACACCATCATTTTGTTGGGGCGGTCATAACGGGCCACGCCGAGTTTGGCATCGCCCGCGCCCGAGGCGTAACAGCCCAAAACATAGGCGCCGTTCCTGTTCAGAACGACACGCTGTCCGGTCAGAGCGGTACTCCCCTCAAAATCCTGGCCGGCGAGCACCCGTGAACCGACCGGATCGTCCCAATTCCACTTGCATGAAGGTAAAAGCGCGGCAGCCAGAAACAGCAATGCAACAGCTGCCAATGGGATTTTGCTCACGGTACAAAATTTTTTCATTGATTCTCCGTAATAATCAAAATGAAACCGGTTTCATTTTGGGTGTAAAAAAATATGAAATGGTTAATTTCATAGAACATTCTACCACGTTTTTGGTAAAGATCAATTATTTTTAAAAAATATTACGAAAAAATGAAAAAATCTGAAAATATGCGGAAATCCCCGCTTTTACCACAAAATTCCCTGAATTTGCGGCTTTATTCCCCTAAAATCAGCGTTTGAATCCCCCGCGGCGGACAGCGGAGCTTGGCGTTTATGCCGCCGGCTTTCAATTCGTAGAACATTTCGCCTTCGGTGCGGTTCATAAGCACAAGAATTACCGAACCATCGCTGTTCCGGAAAGTACAACATTCCGCCATATTTCCCATGCGCCCGTCAAGCGCGGCCGGGGTCGAATACTGATAATCGGTATAGGTAAAATCAATACGCTTCGCGCCGGGTTTGATGAAACGGCTGAAATGCCCCATGTAGTAATATGAACTCTGATAATGCAATTCACCGGTGTGCGGATCGGCGATAATGGGCGCGTCGCAGAAATTCCCCACATGATTGGGACCGCCATCCATATCGAGAACAATATTCCAGTCTATCCAGCCCATACAGCCGGAGTTCAGGTCATTGATGATATTGTGGGCATAGCGCTCACCGGTAAACCACGCCCCGATTTGGGGTTTTCCCTCTACACAGCCTTCGGAAAAGAGAAGATCTTTATCCGGAAAGTTTTTTGCGATTTTGGCAATATTTTCATACTGATCCCCGGAATACCAGTGAAAGGCCGCGCCGTCAATGTACCGCGCGGCATTGGGGAAAGCCATGGATTCCGAGAAACGATCCCACAGTATATCGCGGTTATGATCCCACACAAACAATTTAATTTTTTTATGGGAATTCCCCGTGTATTTTTCCAGCGCGGGCCCCAGGTGGAGCGCGGCAAATTCACCCTCTTCGGCGCCGGTCCATACACAGGAATCCCAGGTCTGTACCGCGGCGGGCTCGTTCTGTACGGTAACTGCCCAGGTATCAATACCCCGTTTTTTCAGTTCTGTAATAAAACGCACAAAATACGCAGCCCATAACGGGTAGTACTTTTTAAATAATTTCCCGCCGTGGTTCATTTCGTTATTATCTTTCATCCAGGCCGGCGGCGACCAGGGCGAAATCAGCAGATTGAGGCTGCCCTTCGAGGCATCCCGCGCCGCCTGCAATAGCGGGGTAATATATTTGTCCGGCCGTTCCATTGAAAAAGATTCAAGGGTTTCATCCGCATGATCAACGCACGCCCAATTTTCAAGCGAAAAATCGCAACTGTTCATATGGGTTCTGGCAAGCGTATAGCCATTACCGGTTTCAGGCGAAAAATACGCGTCTATTGCTTCCCTGCGCTTTGCCTCGGGCATGAGTGAAAGCACATAACC
>Ga0123354_10015165_pt1 | contig 12022 bp, 4 predicted proteins | sample TergutLab28metaG_2_FD_97872 | JGI IMG/M metagenome (GOLD analysis project Ga0123354, IMG submission 97872) | Labiotermes labralis P4 segment gut microbial communities from Petit-Saut dam, French Guiana - Lab288 P4 | ecosystem: Host-associated > Arthropoda: Insects > Digestive system > Gut ... | reverse complement strand
GTAGTAGTAGTGGTGGTGGTGGTGGTGGTGGTGGTGGTGGTGGTGGTGGTGGTGGTGGTGGTAGTAGTAGTGGTGGTAGTAGTAGTAGTAGTAGTAGTAGTAATTGTTGTTGTTGTTGTATAAGGAGCTGAAAGAAATAGTCCGCTGTAATTAGCGAAGGAAAGAGACACTAGTATTGGTGTATCATTGTCATTGTATCGTAGTCTGTGAATCACACATGACAGATAATGTCAGAATACAGAGGACTGGCTGAAGAAACTGATATAGCAGCTTAAACGCTTATACATATAGTTGTCCACTGGTTGTCTTGGGTGCGTATTTAATCCCAATAATTCTGACCAGAAAACCAGAGACCTTAAAATGGATGTAATTGTCACTACGAACAAAAATACCAGATTTTTATGACGTGTCGTATACAGGCGTGTCGTGAAGGTTGCATATTGACTGCAATTTATAAAGGAAAACACATTAAATCATAGTGATGGCGAAAATAGTAGAAATATTAGTAACACATGAAGTCTGTGTTGACTAACATACAGATTTCATAGCCCAACAAGTCATTGTGTGTAGGTACGAAACAAACTAAAAAAAGGGCAACAAACTAGGAAGAGCGGAAATACATTTACGAAACTCCTATTTACCGGCGTAAATACTAAAATCAGAATATATATATATACACACTCTTAGCAGACTTTTGTTTCAAGCACCTAGGTATAATATTCAGAGTCGTTACAAGCATATGTAAATACAAAATGGGGTGTGATGGCCTCGGTTCGTAAAATATGAATATTGAATATTCTAATATATCGCTCTATGGTAATGTGTAAAATGAGAAAAACTGCTTTGGAGAAGTGCTGGAAACATTCTACGTGTGTGTTTGAGTTTTTTTAGGGTCGGTATTAATTACAAAATTCTATGCGTCAGAAACATCTTCAAGCACAGATGTAAAGGGGGTAAGGGATGGCGTCCAATAGCTGACCACAGTGGGGAAAAATAATATTTGTAATTAAGTCAGAGAGTCTTAAGGCTTTGGAAAAAAAAATCAAAGTTATAATGTGGGTAAAATTTGCGGTGTGAACACATGCCTGTGACGTCGACAGGCGCGTTTCCGATTTGAGGATTACTGCAAGGACTGGTTCTATTTGTGACAGTATGTTGGACGGGAGGAAGCCAGCTGTTGTGGTCTGCACTTCCTTACAGAAGTGACAGTGTTGGACGGAGGCCACCACCGGTGTTTTGGATGCAAAGTTCTTAGCTTTAGGCGTAAAATGCAATATAACATTTGACAGTTTTGTAAGTTTCCATTTTCAATAAGTTATTTTTCATTGTTTTATAAAATTGCACATTTTATGAGGAGAAAAGTTATGCAGTTTACTGGTACTGCGGTTTTGCCACATATTACTTCTGCTATTATATATACTACTACTTCTATTCTACTAACATTAATACTACCACTACTACTACTACTACTAATACTACCACCACTACTACTATTATTACTACTGCTGCTACTATACTACTACTACAACCACCACCACCACCACCACTATTACCACTACTACCACCACCACTACTACTACCACTACTACTACTACTACTACTACTACTACTACTACCACCGCTGCTACTACCACCACAAACACTACTACCACCACCACTACTACTACCACTACTATTATCACCACTACTACTACTACCACCAATACTGCTACTACTACTACTACCACCACCACAATCACCACCACCACCACCACCACCACTGCTACTACCACCACTGCTGCTGTTGCTACTACTACTATTACTACTACCACCACCACTACTGCTATCAATACTACTATCACTACCACTACTACTATCACTACTACTACTACTACCACCACTGCTACTACCACCACAAACACTACCACCACCACCACTACTACTACCACTACTATTATCACCACCACTACTACTACCACCACTATTATCACCACCACTACTACTACCACCAATACAGCTACTACTACTACTACCACCACCACAATCACCACCACCACCACCACCACCACTACTACCACCACTGCTGCTATTGCTACTACTACTATTACTACTACCACCACCACTACTACTGTTTGAGCACTTCCACTATTCCATTAAGCACGGCTGTTCCCAGTGTTTCGTTCAGAATTGATTTACGACCTTGAGCAAAAGCAAATTTAAACCTGTTTTAACGTCACATAAACTACGATCTGATCACTTAGTGATATTTATATTTATAGATGTGCTGTGTGTTTCTGTGCACAACTTGAAATTGTAATGCAGGATTTGGTTTAGGAAGGTTGAATTATATGGAGCCAGTGCTCATAGCTTTTGTTGCCTTCAGTTTTTCAAATTACCGTCAACACCTGTCTGTAGGTTTGTAGTTAAAATACGTGTAGAAGGGAATTTATATCTTTAGAACTGCAGGTTTCCTTTATGAAAGAATTTTTCGCAAATTTGACAGTAATAATCTTACGCAAATTTTGCAGTCCTCTAATTGCAATTTTGGAATTCTGAATCTTTATTCTATACCCTTATATTAATAGGAATTCCAGTTGATATAAAATCCCGCAACAATATCAGATGCTACTGCATTCTTTTATCAGTTAAGGAATTCTGGACTTGCTATAGTGTCTGAAATTCAGTTTAGCCCCAAACTTTATGTGTTGTTGATAAGCATCGAACTTGAGAAACTTAGATATAACAAAACCTAAGCACTCTGTATTGAAGATGGTGTCCCTGAGACATCCTGGCACATTTGTTTGTGTTACGATTTCTTGTGTATTGATTTCATAAAGTATTTAAATGTCGAATTATTTTATAAAGGAAAATAAATTCTAAAATTTCGATTCAGAAAAAAAAATCTTTTGAAATTAACAGAGGGCACTTTTATAGCGAGTTAAAACCTACATTGAGTTCTGAACTCGTACCAGAAAAACAGAGTACACAAAAATTCCTATGAAGTGTTCTTTGATTATCTTATGCTAAAAGTGCAGGCACAATGATGTTTTTCTAGCCATATCTCCCACCAGCGCCCAGTCTTTCGACAGTTGGCACTCTGAACACTGCGTATAATTTAGACATTCCTGGATATGCACTCTGAACTTTCTACAAAGACCACTCGACCTGACAGGAATCATTACTATATAATTAAATCACTTCTTGTGACAATGGTCGGGACTGCAATGCCGACTGATTCACAGTTACCTTTCTCTGCCTTATATTGCTTACATTTTAAATTTAATTTAGTAATTTTGGAAAAAAAGCAACATTAAAGTCAACGAGTAACCGTTAGAGACTGCCATACTGAAATCAAGTGCAGACACAGTTGTATCTAAACATTCCGTAAATTACATTTATTTTAACTTATTCATAAACTGAGGCAGACTTTGCAAGTCTTCAGATGCCTGAGGCGGACCTGGCTACGAACACTTGCCTCAGCCTGCACAGTACAAACTGTTGCGCTGGAAGATGATTTAACATGAATTGTGATTGGTTAATTTCTTCCCTTTCATTACTTGTTCTGCATGACGATTATTAACGAAGTGAAGCCAAGCATATGTACGTTATTCTGTGAAGGCTAAGTTAAACTAGGCTACATTTCATCATGTTTTCCTTCTTGAACTCTCAAATTAGCCTCTTGTGTCTGCAGTAAACACAATCGTGCGAAGGGATTGTGAAGGAAAGGGATTACTTCAATCATAAAATTCGTCACTCTTTGACATTCCACTTGCGGTTTGTCAACTTTGATATTTTCGTATGAATTTCTGTAAGACGATAAAAATAATAAATTTTAACTGTCTGCCATGTTATTTACTCACAAAATTTACATATCTGTCTTTTTCAATAATCTCTTCATTTCTTGTTTATTCATTTACTTATGCTGAACCCCCCCTCCAGTGCTGTACTCCAGGGTGCCTGTTGTTCAAATCGCTCTTTATTTAGGCGGAGATGGACCTTCGTTCGTTTTAGCACTGAACTTCATGATTCATAATCACATTGCATGTCTATCTTACCCTGAACAACGTCAATGTTTGTACGATAAATTTTTAAAACTGTAGAAAAACTACGTCTAGCAGGACACTGAAGAATTTGAGGATATTTGCATTCCGATTTGTCCACTCATTTTGTACTGTCCTATTTCTAAGAACTGTGCATGCCTTTGCATTGAAAACAAATAACATTGTACCTAAATCACATGAGCTTTGGTGCTCAAAGTGATGGGAATTCATGTTCCTTAAGAGTAAGAAAATTTATTGAAGGGCTGTCCAGTGAAAATCGCTATAAAAAAAGTTGGTTTCATTTTTTTACTACCACCATTACTGCAAAGGTATATAATGCAACCTGCTGCCTTATATACCTTTGTTATGTTTGCCGAAACATGTAGCAGTTAATATGTCATAAATGTTGTACTACAGAGTGCATTTATAGGATGATATATTAACTTTCCTTATTATTTTTATAACAAAAAGCGATAATCTCACCAAACATTTTCACAATTTAACTTTATAATGGAGATACAGCCTGTTTTCTGTAAAGTAAGAACTGAAATAGGTATATTGTTGAGATAAACTTGATGTATCAAAGGGCCACGTTAATTAAGAAACTAAATATTTATTTTTGTTGGCGTAAAAAATAAAAATTTTTCCATCTGCAGGCGAAAAAGACGTAAAAGAAATCAGAGGAATATTTTACGTGTGTGAGATAACGGTACAATGCAAATAAAATTACAAATATTTTATTTTTCTGTACCTTATTTACCGACATTGTAGCTAACACAATATACAGTGTCGAAGTGTGGAGTTACTGGTAATTTAAAAAGTGGTAATTATATCGAGGGAACATGTCTTTGTCTTACTTGAAGTATTATCACGACGTTTCCTGCAGTGTTTAGTAAACTCCCTTTGTCCCTGCCGATTTCCGAACAAGGTACGGCCAACCACAAGTTTAAAGTTACACCTCCTGACCTAACTCAACTGATAGACGTGAATGATAAAAGTAACACAACGCGAAGTTACGAGACTAGTCTTCGTTTTGTTTGTTAGACGTGACGTCACATTTCATTCATATCTTTGTCAGTACTTCGGCTGCCGATGTCCAGCGTTTCGTGTTGGCGCAGCCAACGGCTGCTTGTATTAAATGTGAGGTTTTCTGTTGACTGAACAATGAGTATACCAGTTTAGCAACTCCATAAATCTTGCTCATTGATTCCTCATGTTGACGGGAGCCCCCCCCCCCCTCCACATCGTAATCGATTTCTCCCTCAGGTGGTGTTTGAAAGCTCTGTGTTTGTAATGTTAACTTGATATTCAGATACAAATTTCAAAACAGAAATAAGCTCTCCAGTTACGAAAATTTGCCCACTTGAAATTGATTCATCTGTCTACATTCGTTGACAAAATCTTGTATTTTTTTTAAATAAGTAGGGTCTGCATTAGATTCATCGCTTACAGATATATTTCAATTACACGCGTGGCAAGAAACGGTAGAGGTTGTCAATTTCGTTAAACTGAAAAACGAAGACAGACCTAACAGCCGACGTTTAGCGACAGATCTTCGACCGTACCACAGCAACTTCTGTCTAAATTAGAGTGTGATTAACAAGTTAGCTTAGATTATTGAGGACTACGATATTACAGGAATTAAACACTTGGTGCGAAACATTACCATTTAAAAATTAGTGATGTATTGTCCATGAGCTTCCAACCCTCGGTGCGCGGGCCGCATCTCTCAGGCCGGGTTGTATCATGCGGTCCACGGCCACATTTTTTAATTGTGTATATAAAATAAAAATTATACAATAATTTAGGAGGTCAGTCGTGCCGTTTGCTGTTATTTTTCCATGTGCTGTCCACGAACCAGCCCACAATAACGGATGTTGCCCTTTTCCATAAACGTTTGGACGCCCACCTGCTAATCCAGGACAGATTCCTTGCAGGACCATTGGCTTGTGGTATATCAAGCTTTCGGGCCGGCTCAGGGACCCATCATCATACCTTCTGTTCAAGAGCCCTCTGCACGTGGATAAATCGGGCAAAGCTTAACGCTGAGTATAAGCTGTGCAAGCAAAGACGAGGTTAAGAATACGTGGAACCCTACTACCACTTCCACGTACTCGTTAATGGCGAGGTGCTGAATTAATCACAGTGACAGCTTTTCCTAAATTTCAGTATAAGATGTCACACAACCTTTCAAGCCTTTGTATCAATATGTAGTCAGTCGACCATAAATGCAATTCGGTTTTGGTCTGTTTCTCTTATAATCCGCCACTGACAGCTTTGAACTCCTCATAATGTGTTTTATAAATACCGGTACATTAATTTCTTTGTCACTTTCCGTGAGGTACCTATAGCACAGAACTCTGTGTTTGTCTAACAATTACAATAACTTGTTGTAGGCCGGGTAGCGCAGTCGGTATGGTGACGGGCTGGACGGTCCGGGATCGAATCCCGGTGGAGGCGAGATTTTCCGCACCTGTCGAAACCTGCCCTGGAGCCCACCCAGCCTCCTGTACAATGGGTACCGGGTCTTTCCCGGGGGTAAAGAACGGCTGGGTCGTGACGCGGATCCCTCATCCCCTTCTAGTGCCGTGGTCAAGAAAGAGTAGAGCTATACCTCTACTCCCCGTATGGGCCGTACGGCCTGTACAGAGCCTCAGTGCCTGTACAAGGGTGCACTTTACCTCACAATAACTTGTATTATAATTAGATATCTTAATTAGCTTTAGCTAAGGAAAGCTCCCTTTACCTTTCTGGTTTCGGTCTGTTTTGTTGCTTTCAAAACAGTGAACAAGACACGTTGTACGGGATTCAGATTCCGCCTCGCTCTAAATGAGTCCTTCCTTATTCTGAGATGTTACACAACGTAGAGCGGTGGTTATTTAGCGTCGTTTAGGGACGACTTATCAGTACCATCTGCGAAGGTCAAGACCGCTTGCCCTTGAAGATGGTTCCGAAGGTTGTCCCGAAACGTCGGTAAATAACTACCAGTGTACGCTGCGTAACATCCCAGAAGACAGATCTCAGGCATATTACCATCTCAATATGTTTCTTACATGGAAATGTGTTGTTATTCTGGACACCTTATTGGCACGTCTGAAAGATGGATGTTGTAAATTTCCCCTGAATATTATGTACATATGAAGCGTAGCATAGCACGGTGTAGGTTTGTATTGTTCACACGTTATTCTGTACATTTCTATGCAAGAAATAAATAGTAAAAATATTTAGGAAAGAAATATTAATTTTTAAACTCCGAGACTTTCTTTTCGCTCCAAATGGCCAGACATATCTCTAATCCACACTTACTCATATGAAGCACACTTTCAAGAAGTCCGATTCATTGTGTGCATTTTCAGTGTAAATGTAACGTCATAACACAGGGGGGCACAATTTTTCAATATCCAGTCTCCACCTCAAAATTCTAGGTAGCAAATTTAGGCACCATTGCAAGGAACTGAGGGGCGAAGGAGGCCTCACTCCCAGGATTTGTTCACCCCTGTCATAATATATTTCAATACCTGTGACGTGTAACAGTGTAGGAGTGGAAGGGTTATGTGTGGGAATCATAGCTAGAACCGTGGATTGTATAACTGTACCTTTAAATTTCAGGAAGTCTTACAGCGAACAAGTAAATAGATAAAAGAATTCAGCCAATTACAGAGATGAATATACATAATCCGGTCTTAAAAAGAGCATATGTCTTGCAAGGAGCCTCAGCTTACAAAAGTCTATTTATTATATCATTTATCATACCCAACAAGCTACTTGTAAACGTATTCTGGCGACCAGTGTCTGCTGTAAGATCGAGCCATCATCAGACCACTATGCAAGCACAGAAATATGAAAACTCTGTATATAATTATAATTAAGGTGGAGATCTCTCCCCTTACATCAGTTGGGTTGTCCCACAGAAAGACTCTAAAGCTGTTCGCACTTATATTATAAGGTTGTTTGTTTCGAATCTTTTCGCTGACGCGGAAAAATCCTGACTGGAGTTTTTCGCGATTTTTCTCAATCCTGCCAGGAATTCAAACTGAACTACAATCGCTTTCTCCTGTTTCTTTCCCAGTTATTTATTCGCTAACCACTTTCCCTTTGGACTCTAAATAGTATGCAACAAAAAATATCATTTATTCAAGGAGACCGGTAATTCCGCAATGGTGGTGCCAACCTACCAGACTCCATGATACTATAACCTCAGAAGAACACATGCGAAATAACAAATCATAGGTCGAACCTTCTAAAGTCTAAATGTTACTGTATGTACCACCAGGTTTAATATTCAGCAATTCTGCATACATACACACATACATACATACATTCATTCATACATACATACATTCATTCATACATATTTATACATACGTTCATACATATATACATACAAACACACACATACATACATACATACATACATACATACATATACACACATACATACATTCATACATACATACATACATTCATTCATACATATTTATACATACGTTCATACATATATACATACAAACACATATACATACATACACACACATACATACATACATACATATACACACATACATACATACATACATACACACACATACATACTTACATACATACATACACACACATACATACACACATACATACATACATACACATACATACATACGTACGTACATATGTAAATACATACATACATATATAATACATACATACATACATACCTACATACATACATACACACACATACATACACACATACATACATACTTACATACATACATACACACACATACATACACACATACATACACATACATACATACATACGTACGTACATATGTAAATACATACATACATATATAATACATGCATACATACATACACACAAACATACATACACCCATACATACATACACACACATACATACATACATACATACATACACACACATACATACATACATACATACATACATACATACATACATACACACACATACATACATACACATACATACATACATATACATACATACATACCAGTAAATTTAAGGAAAGGTTTACTGCATTTCAAAGGATGTTTAAACGAACGGAAGGTATCTTGCAAATGCCCAAGAATTTGGTAATAAACTTGTGCACTCGTAACGTTGCTGCATGCCCCGTGGCTGCATTTTCTATCATTGGACCGTGCCAACTCCAAGAACTTAACAGCATAAACGTTGGGTTAAACATAGGCACAAGGTTACCAGCATTGCGAGAGAGAGGGAACTTTCTCTCTTGCTCTGTGACCTTGCTCGACTTGGCTCTTCTTCTGAACTATGACTGACATCCAGGCAACAGTGACGTATTTACACTATGCCTGATGTCAAAATCGAGAGATGTCGATGATGGAATTAATTGAGTGACCCTGAGTAATTTCACTTGAATTCTAAGGTCATACGTTTATTGTTATAATGAAAAGAACGCTCTTTGTTAAAGTGCTTAACATAGGTCATGGTTAGATCTTCCTGCTTAGTATGCGAGACACTGTGTGGGACACAAAGCGTTTCGCGGAAATAAATTTAAACAAAAAAAGGATCTGTATAGTCTTTTCGACAAATGTTGACATGCGGGTCTTCAGTACTTCTCAGGAGGGCATATCAGGAACGAAGAATCAACTCTTGTGGCTATGTTCAAAAATCACTGCAGTAAATCAGTCCCATTACAGGCCCGAGGTGCCCAGAGGGTTCAAGGAAGTTAAGATTCCCAGATTACGTGACAATGGCCCAGAATGTTGGTAAAGTTTTCAGCCTTACCCACCGGCCGTTTTTACCTCCAGGAATTACTAATTTCTGTTAGAGACTGAGTTGACTCCAGGGCCATAGTGAGATCGGAAGGACTTTATGTCAATGAAAAATCCACTGAAACCAGCTGGGATGGAACCAGCGACCTTCCGATTTGTAGCACAGCACCCTAACCACTGTGCCACCGCGGTACCCCACTGCATTATGGTATTCAGATTAACTGAAAAGTGAGTGTGCAATCTGCTTCTTATCCTGCCGTCTGTTTCAGAATATACACACACATACATATACACAAACACTTTTGCCGAAGATTTTGACCGTCTGAATGAGACGCCGTGTAGGTTTCTAGACCGGCAAGACTGTTTTAGAGTAATATACTGCTTCCATCTTCAGGTGATTTTCCAAAAAGACGGAAGTCTTTATATTCCCTTCCGTGAGAACTCCAGGTCTTATAACCACATGATATATGTTCAAAACGTTATAACAAAACTTTAAAAATCATATCCGTTAGCGAAAACCGGTTAGTTTCTCTCGGGTTCATCATCAGTATGATGAAGGTAAAGCGATCCCTAAGTTCCACTTGGTTGAAACTCCCAGATTTCAAGCCAGTTGACTCATAAAGTTGGTAAGGATATCAGCCTTAAGCATCGGCCGCCCTTAACCCCCAGCAGATATCCCTGTTACTATATTTACAATACATAACCAACCAGTGCACAATACTCACTCACTCCATGGTGCAGAGTCCTTCTTGAGAAGCTAACTGGTTTGCAGCTAGTCAAGAAATTCCCCGCATTTTATGGAACCCGAAGGTTCATTACTGCACTCACAAGCGTCCGCCACCTGTCCCTATCCTGGTCCAACCCAATCCAGTCCATATACCCACATCCCATCTTCTGGAGATCCATCCTAATATTATCCACCCATCTACGCCTAGGTCTCTCCGTGATTTCTTTCCCTCCGGTTTCCCCACCAAGACCTTATACACCCCCCTCTCCTCACCCATACGCGCCACATGCCCAGCCCATCTCATTCTTCTCGATTTTAATATTTCATTGCACGTAAAAAACCGCTACATGTTTCGATGCCTCAATGCATTATCTTCAGGGCATCGAAATATGCAGGAGTCTTTTCAGATACAATTATGTAGTAAATATAATGTACATTTTTGGTTATATGTTGTCAACGTATGCAAAACGCACAGTACACACATTTTCAAGTTTCCTGGTACCCTTTCCTATTAGAGGCGGTGTCGACCCCAGGACCTAGAGGCGGCCAGAAAATTGAAGTCAATGGAAAGTCCAGTTACCCCATCTTGAGTCGAACCCTCAACCTTGCGGCTTGTAGCGAAGCGGTCCATTTCCTGTCCCCTGCAGTATGACATCTTGTAGAGCACAACATTTTTCTCGCCCACTGCCTTGTGCGTTTACTAATTTATCAGTAACGGACGAATTTCAACACTATCTTGTCGTATCGTCAGGGTCCAGTAATTCGAAAGCAGATTTGCTGTCTTTGGGTGAGTGATACTTTGTAGGGTCGGAATTTTTTATCGCTTGGTTAACGACGTTCCTTCAAAGGGCAACGTCAACAGAAATAAAGCACAAAACGCCTACAACAAGCAACAACCGAGCCACTGAATTTTCTCATTGAAATTCCGCTAGCTGCTGCAGTAACAATGCTGACTGGATACCGGACAACGTTAATCGCATCGCTGGTCGCTGTAATTTGTGATGTTAAGACGAGAAGGCCTTGTTGACTACCTCTGTTGATGGGTTGATGGTCGGAAGGAAATATCAGTTAACATAAAAGAATTGTGGGCCGATTAGCTCAGTCGGTATAGCGACTGAGCTACGGGCTGGAAGGTCCGGGATCGAATTCCGGTGGGGACGAGATTTTCCGTCCGTCCTGACCGGCCCTGGGACCAACACAGCCTCTTGAACAATGGGTACCGGGTCTTTCCCGGGGTTAGAGGCTGCCGGGGCTTGGGGTTGACCCAACCCCATTTAGTGCCGAGGTCCTAGAAAGAGTAGAGCTATAACTCTGCTCACCCTAAGGCCCTTCGTGGCTTAAAAAAAGGGTGAAACCTACTTACCTAACATAAAGGAATGGTTTCCATTTGGAAGCGTTTGACGACATTTACTGTTTAAGGGTTGTGGTAAGGGATACAGTAATGTCACTCACTTTGATGAATATGGGATTTACATCTACATCTACATTTACATCTACATCTAC
>Ga0123354_10015163_pt1 | contig 12022 bp, 7 predicted proteins | sample TergutLab28metaG_2_FD_97872 | JGI IMG/M metagenome (GOLD analysis project Ga0123354, IMG submission 97872) | Labiotermes labralis P4 segment gut microbial communities from Petit-Saut dam, French Guiana - Lab288 P4 | ecosystem: Host-associated > Arthropoda: Insects > Digestive system > Gut ... | reverse complement strand
TTTTTTTTTTTTTTTTTTTTTGTTTTTAGGATTTTTTATATTTTTCTTTTTTTTTTTTTTTTTTTTGTGGGTTGATACGGAGGGGGTGTGGGTGTGGGGGGGGGGGGGGGGGGGGGGGGGTTAAAACAAACCGAGTGCATAAAAGTCATCACATGATGTGGTAAAATTAATTACCTTCACATTTCAGGAATTATATTAAATAAAATAAACAATTCAATTCATATGACAAGTTCAGAAACTGACAAGAAACCTGCGAAGGATAACAATACTATTCTGACTGGGCCCCAACCACTCTATAAGAGGTCAACATGTGACCCTCTTGTAAAAGCAGGTCAGAATTAATTTACTGTAACACCCATCAACATAAACTGTCTTGCAGTTAAAATGTTTATACAGTCAGTCTGTCACAAATGCCAAGTTACAATCTTGATCACCATCCTAGCCTTTTCCTAGACAAGATCAACCCTCCTTTTTTTGTGGCAGCACCCATGAGGCAAAGTCCACTAACTTTATTTGCAGGGTGATCGTGAGATCAGTAGCTGGCATTGAGAACCTGCAATCTGTGACAAATAAAACATGGTGGCACTAAGATGTCAAAATATTCTCTGTGTATTTCCCAGCCAGGACACATGATTTGCCACATACTGTAAATCAAAGTGTCAGAACCAACAAGGCTTTGACTTGTATGCAGATAAATGTGCATATCTAAAAGACATTGTGAACAACACTCCTACCTTACCCTTTATCCAACAGGTCCCCAGTGATGTAATTTTTTTAAAACAAGTTATGATAAGAAAATAACACAAGAACAAAAAACTCATAAGACAACAAATATACAATTTACATAACATGTAATTCCACAGTACTACCAACCCAAAAACGTTCACCCATTTCATTCAAAGATACAGATTCTTAAAAACATACAAAAGAGTAGAAATTGTATCAAATTACTAACCTAAATTTGTAAACAAAGAACGTACGTATACTGTACAGAGAAACAGATTCTTAAAAACATACAAAAGAAGAGAAATTGTTTCAAATTACTAATCTAAATTTGTAAACATAGAACGTACATATACTGTACAGAGAAATAGTTTCACAGTTTTCTCTTTTGCTTTTCCTATTGTGATGCTATATAGGAGACTAAAGTCTAACATCAGGCTTACAAATGTTGTAAAGAAACATAGCAATACATGAGGCATGTCTCCTCTCTGCCATGTTGTCAATCAGATAACCATCAAAATAAAAAAAAACTAGTCAGTCTGTTACAATTGTATCAAACAAAATTCAGATGCAGGGACAGAAGCTGTGTCGATACAAACCAAGGACAAAAATGCATTCTGTGATCATTTGGATATTCTAAATAAATTCTGACAATTCACACACTTGCCAGTTTCATGTATTAAAATCTCACTAAACAATGTGCTATATAGCACAAATTGAGGCAGTCTCAGAAATACAACATATAAAATCTTGTAGTGCATTAATTTGAAATGCAACTTGCAATTTATATCAACGTAATACACACACAGTAGAAAAACTTTTTTGTCACAGACATCTTATAAAGAGTACAACGTTGGGAAAACTACCACGGCAACATAGTACACTAAGTGTCCACAGAGTAGCCTTAAAATACTCATGTAACACACAAATTTAAAGCTGTAATGCAAGAAATCATCCAGATACTGCAGCAACAAGGACAGACCAAACACTGATGCAGAGAAGGGCCTTTCCACTGAAGTTTGTAGTCATTAACTGCCTCTGTAAGCTGTAAGTTATGTACCCCTACCACAGAAAACATAAGATCATAGTCTTCTAGGATCAGACACCATGTACTCTGGCACAAGGTTATTAGCATTTCAGAGAAACCTGTTAATGTTGTCTTCTTCTAACCTGAAGAAGGATTCAGCAAGTTCTTCCAAAACATTGGTATACACCCAACTACTATACTATATGGTGTAAAATTTCAGATTACAGTATTAATATTCACTGCCATAAGAAATGCAAATGTCACACCATGATGTGGACACACACACACACACTAACTAGTTCAGTAGTTACACAAAACCTGCAACTCTGCCACCCACTGTAACGTTGCAGACATATGAGCATCAGCCAGTATTCCAGTGTTACTAGGCTACATAACCTACAATGAGTTCAGTAAACCCATCCTCTAATATGTTCACTGTCAACAACATCGGAGTGAAGCAGTCAAAGTTGGTGCTTTAAATATACACAAAGTCCCAGGTTAAGGTCAGTCTGGGGCTGGCGCTACTATCCTAAAGACAAATTTAATGTATATAATTTACATAAATTACCTTCCCCTGAGCATAAATTCTGTATCAGAATGAATATTATTTGCTAATGACAACAGAGTCACAATTTCAAGCAGAAATTTTGTAGCCGTATAACAGAAGAACTCCCTGATTATGATGCACTGAGGCACTGGAACATGTAGGAGCTTTTGGATACAATTAGGTATCAAAAACATGGTGCCTCTGTTGGCCATATATAGTAAATATCTGCAAAATGTATGGTATGCACAGGATCAAGATAAAAAACTTTGAAGATTTTTGTTCAATGTCAACTTTAGCTCTCTCTTTTTGTGACTGAATGGTTTACTGTCAAAAATTCCATTCTAAATTTAGATAAAATTAATATAATGAAATTCATAAGAAATAATTCATCACATTCTTCATTACATATTGGTTGTAAATTCTTATAATAAAACCAACTAGATGCACTAATTTCTCAAATTTATTTTTGAAATAAAACTCTGCATGTTTCGGACAGTTCCTCTGTCCATCATCAGGAGTTTTTCACTGTACACACAGCAGTGGTATATGTCATACACGTTTGCTGACAGCTTGCGAGCAAGTTGTCAGCAAACGGTGAAAAGCTCCTGATGATGGACAGAGGAACTTTCCGAAACATGTAGAGTTTTATTCCAAAAATTTTTGAGAAATTAGTACATCTAGTTGGTTTTATTATAAGAATTTATCAAGATGCACGGTCACCTGAATGTCAAATTCATATTTGTTATAAAGAAAAATATATAGAACAGACAATGAATACAAAAATTCTTGGTTTACAAACTGATAACCACATAAATTGGAAGAACCACATGGAGCAAATGATTCCTAAGTTAAGTGAAGCATGTAATGCAATTAGGTCAATGGTCCATACCAGTAACATTAACACACTCAAATCAATTTACTATGCATGCTTTCCTTCTATTATAAAATATGGAATAATTTTTGGGCGTAACTCTTCTAACAGCATGAAGATTTTTACTTCACAAAAGCAAATCATCAGAATTATGGCTGCTGCACAACCCAAAACCTGTTGTAGAAATCTATTTACACAGAGACTCCAACTATTCCATGCCTGTATATACAATGAACTTCATTATCAATAATCACGAAATTTTTCAAACAAAACCATCTACACACAATATTAGTACAAGGAATAAGCATCACCTTCATACACCAAATACCAAATTATTTTATTTTCAATAAAGTACATTCTACATTGGCATAAAAATTTTCAACCTTGTACCACGCAGTGTGATGATAATCCTCCAGAATGACAAGGCAGAATGTAAAGTAGCCTTAAGAAGATACCTACATACACACTCCCTTTACCCTGTACATGAAGTTTTTATATGTAAAGATGATTTATAACATTTTTGTAAAATGTCTGTAGTATTTTACACTGTAAGTTTTTATATGTGTATTTACAATTTGTTCCATATCCTACTCTCTTTATGACATACTTATGGATCCATGGAATATATGTATGTATGTATATGCATGTATGTGTGTGTGTGTGTATATATGCATATGCATGTAATGGTTTTCATCAGCTTCTCCAGGCTATGACCACTTTCTTTTCTCTCAAATTCATTAACCACACAATGGTACATAACCCTAACAGATAAAAACATCAATGAATAGCCCAAGACTGAACTAAATATTCACACTCTGGGTAAATGACCAACTTGATGCACAATTACATTATATAATATGTTTATTTTATAATCCTCTACATGTTTCGAGTGACTCTGTCCTCATCATCAGGAGGTCAAATTGTATTAACACAGCCTCTGGTATAGTATTCTTTGTATATACTATACCATATGCTGTATTAATACAATTTGACCTCCTGATGATGAGGACAGAGTCACTCGAAACATGTAGAGGATTATAATAATAAACGTATTATATAACGTAATTGTGCAACAAGTTGGTCATTTCCCCAGAGTCATACCAGGACGCATGGTCAGCAAAACATAACATCAAATATTCACAGTTTATGTCACTGGTAGTCAACACTTGGCCTTCGACAAATGCATTAAGATGTCAAATCCGACAAACAGGGGGGCCAGAGTAAAGGGTCCAGACCAATCCACTTATGCAGGAAATGTATAACTTGAAAAGTTTCTGGTATCCTAAACCAATGACAGCGGCCCAAAAACAAAGGCAGGGTTTGGCTAGCCGGTAAACACCACGACAACATTCGCACTACAACAATTTTTGCTGAAGCCACAACACTGCTATTGTTGGTGAATCCTAATGTTCAAGTGAGACATCCCCATTGTGTTGAATATAAGCTAAAACATAATATAAAATATACATATAATACAGTCATACACAACTTTATATTTTATTAGATTATATTAGATTATAATTCCAGCTACATGTTTCAACCCAAATGTAGGGCCATCTTCAGGCTGATGTTTGAACAGGTGGAGTGTACAAATGATAATGCTTTCAATTTATATTTTAACCAATTCTTGTAATATGAGATCCCATAAATTGAAAGCATTATCAAGTGTACAATCAACCTATTCACACACCAGCCTGAAGATGGCCCTACAATTGGGCCAAAACATGTAGCTGGAATTATAATCTAATATAATCTAATAAAATATAAAGTTGTGTATGACTCTATTATACATATTTTATATTACAATTTAGAATCCTAATGCGTCCCGTTACACAACAGTCAGATGTAACTGGCTATATATAATGATATTAGAATGCGTCTTTGCAAATAGGTAAGCCCACCCAAAATGACGGCGACCACTGTGGAAACATCACATGTATGTTTTACAGACACGATGGTATTTCTTAATTTTAAAAGTAACAAACAATACATCAGAATCCAGTGCATCTGTTAGGTAAAAAATACGGTTTCAACAGAAATACTACCACACACTTCTTAACTATCTGTTGACACCCTCCCTCCAATTACACACATTTTATGTACCTGGTATGTTTTTTTAATCTGTTTCACAAGCAGAATGCTCAAATACCACCATGTGGCAACTCTAGGTAGAAATTATGTAATGACGAATGGTGACACAAATGAATAACACCTCATAACAGAAAGTGCAAGTCCTTGTGTAACAGTCAAATGTTTCAGACAAATTCTAAAAACAGATGCCCATCTACGAACACTGCCACTAGCCAGCACAACTGAATGGTAGCAAAATGCAGAAACAACCTCATACTTTAATATGTATGACCTGCACATATAAACAAACACTGTTTCATTTCCTCTTGGCAGTAGCAATATTAATGTAAAACAGCAATGAAAACACAAAATGTGTTCCTCACATTTTTAAAAAAAGCAACTCAAAATAACAATTTAAAAAAGAGTTTGTACCAAGGAAGAAAAAACTAGTCATAAAAATCTGTTTTGGTATATTTCTGACGTTTCAAAATGGCCCAACTAAATTACTAAGTTTATATGAAGTCTTCCATTATACACATATATAAACATATACAGTAAATGGAAAGTGACCCAGTTTCAGACATTCTACAACCACGTGCCTAATCATTAGCATTTATAATATCACTTAAATCGCTCCTTCACCATTTTAGGTATTGGGTATATAAGTGAAAGGAGAAACAACGGCAACTGTGTGTGAATGAAGCATATAATATGGACTATGCGCTGCTTGATCATAAACGAATTTCATCTATGTTTCAGACAGAAATTCTTGAAATTAACACAGATTGTAAAACAGAAAAAAAAAATACTACTACTTAAGAAACACAATTTCTATGTATACGCAACAACACACATCCAGTGCTGGTTGGAAACAAGACCAAAGTCCACTAAAGATGCAGTAAATAATTTTAAAATTGATGCCTTTTTGAAAAGCAACCCCTACTGGTTAGATAATAAAAAATGTAAACAGACGTAATCAGTACGGAATGCAATAACTAGATACAAGTTTTGTCAACTATTTTTTGAGTGATAAACCTTTATAAAATATCAATTAATGGCACAGAATCATTATAGACACTGCAAGTATATATTTCTCCACCCTTCCATGTAACTAACCATGAACAAGTCATCTGAATACTTTAACTACAATAAAACTTAATTCTGTAAGTAGTTTTAACAACTTACATATATAAGATCAGTTTACAAACTTGTAACACATTCTTTCTAAATTGTCTTATATACAAAGGGAAAGACCTTTTTTGAATTTTACTTCAACTTGTACAGAATTTTCTATGTATTTATTCTGGTACATTCAGTTTTTTATAACTTTATGTTCATGACTGTTTGATTCGTTTTTAACCGTTAATTAATTAACAGTTAATTAATTATTGTTTAAAATATACAGAAATTAACTTTATATCATGACTAATTCTTTATGTATATACTGTAACTGTATATGTTACAAACTATATGTTACGACAAGTTCTATAACCATTGGCCCTGTATCAATATTGCATTCTGGAATTATCAATGAATGAATGTATGAAAATGTATACACATAATGACAATTCCAGTGACTTATGGGTAAAATACACTGGGGATAAAGTGTTTCATTTTTCTCTACACTGAGCACATAAAACATTCTTAGTGAGCTACAATCAAGACATGTGCAGAAACACAAATTGGTACTGCTGTGTGGCCAGAGTCATATTTTATGAAAGTCCATTAATAGTTCTCAAGTTACTGTATGCCAACTTGTGGATAAATATACACAGACACATTGAAGCTAACAGGCACAATTCTGTAACCTGTCATTTTGCCAGTGACAGTGATGCTTTAATTTAGGCCACCTATAAATAACTGAGGTGAAAATTCAAGACAAGGATCAGTGGCACCCTTTTGTGATCGTGGGAATGAACATTCTGAAAATTTCAGTACTTGTGTACCTGGTCAACTACCGGCTTTTAAAGGAGGATTATTTATGATAAATGTGCCAAGAATTGAAATACCTGTACACATGCATGAGATATTACAATTACATAGTATAATACATACACAAATCAGATGACAATAATGCAAATAGAGTTACTCTAACAAGATGAAACGTTCCTACGAACGTCTATAAATTTCTACCAGATCACAAGGAAACACAGTAAGGAAGACTGTCGTTTCTTTTAATGCAATCAATGTAAATGTAACCGAACCAAAAGCCCCATATTCTTACAAAAAATATACAAGACCCTGGAACAAGATCTTAGCCAACTTACTTCTTTTTTTTTTTTAAAGAAAATATGCTGGCACCACCACAAGACTTCAAAAATAATACCAACTTAGTTATAAAAACAGCTAACTAAATTTTAATGAGCTTTATTACTTTCAAATGTCATAATCTCATTTATCTCTACATGTTTATTTTAAATATTATTAATTCCTTTTCTTTTGTGGCCACTATATTTCACACAACAGACACATTTGGACAGTTACAGCCAACTTATTAATGTCAACTTAAAGAAGTGGGAAAATTTAATCACATCCCACTAACATAAATAGTTACAGTGGATTTATAATCATCATCTCACAAAACTAAGTTCTGTCAGGTGTGCAGGCACTGTATTCTTCAAACCTTGTGTAATATCATGTGGCCACAGTGGCAGTCTTAGAACTACAACAAACCCAGTTTTAACTAACTGAGGCACTGTACAACTGTTTGGCTAGTAGAAGACTGAAATATTAACAAGCTGCACTACACATTTTAAGTTCAAATTTTCAATTAAGATTCCATTAAGTACACCCAGGAATTAGCATAAAAAGATTACAAAATTTCAGTATTATGAAAGCAAATCTATGATGCTTTAAACAATCACACAGATCAGTAAAAGCATTATAATCTAAGAACTCAGATGTGTGCACCATACATCTACTGACCTGTATCACCTCAGGGACTCTACACCAACAATAACCTCTTGAAACATTCAACCCAAAACAGAGCACTAAAGAATCAGCAAATTAACAATACACACAACAGACACAAATTAAAAAAACAGAAGCAAATACTGTGTAAGATGTATTAGTGCTGTATTATCAGAGCAAACTGTTAGCAAGCAAATTCCAAAACAAATCCCAAATAAGAGTTACACTAAACAAAGACAAAACATAGTTAAAATATAGCGAAATTTAGTGCAGAAAAAAATTATTTTGATAATGGAAAACTAGACCAACCTGGACTACTTAACCCAGATGCACTGGATCCTACAACAGGGAAAACAATAAATCAGTTCACAATTTAGAAATTTAAGCAGTAACAACTTTCCCTCAATGTGTATGCTCCCTCGGAAGCACTATGAGAGACGCATCAAATATTACAAATTGACTAATGATATGCATTACTGAAATTAATAACAAAAAGACAAAATTTACTGTGTGGTTAACATCCTAGTTATCATATGTGGTCATTTGGAATAGCACAGCTCATTCCAGCAGTGTAAAAAATATGTGCGCACAACTAAAAATTATTTCAAACTGATAGTAGAAATAAATGTGACAAAATAATGTGACAAGGAAATGACAGAAAAATTTGAAAAGCAACTGACTCATAACACACAAAACCGTATTTTCCAGCCACTGGTATACTTATCTACATCTGAACCTGCAGAAGGCTCTGTAAATGATCAGAACTAATTGAAAATGACACAGCTTAATACTAGCATAATATAAGTACTAGATGATTTCAGATTTTCATGGGCATTGATGCTGATATTGACCATATTTTTGGGTGATGACACAATGTAGGAGGAGAATCTAATGCTGAAGTTTTGGAGATTCTTACTGTCTCCATCTTCAACATCTTCAAAGCTTCAACGATCAACATGTAGGCAATGTAACCCTTTCTATGCAGTACCAACAGCATAACTTTTTCATTCAATTATGTCTTATGGCATAATTTTTGGGGGTAATTCACTGCATAGCCTTATAATTTTCAGAATGCAAAAAAGGGCAATTAGGACAATGATGGGATGTGGACATAGAGAATCTTGTAGAAAATTGTTTGTGGAACTGAAAATATTGCCACTAGCATCACAATATATAGTCTCCTTACTATTGTTTGTGGTCAACAACAGGAATTATTTTACTCCAAACAGCATATTTTATGAAAGTAATACTAGACATAGAAATGATTTACATTCACCTCTGGCAACACTGGCTATGTACCAGAAAGGAGTTTATTATTCGGGTATAAAGGTTTTTAATGGTCTCCCTAGAGCACTGAAAGACATTTCAGTAAGCCCGGCAAGTTTAAGACTGCCCTAAGACAATATCTGGAAACACACTCATTTTATAGTCTTGATGAGTTTTTTGATAAACAGTGATATTTTTCTGGTGCATATCAAGCTGTCCTACATACTTATCAGTAATTACTGAAACATAACTTGTGCAATAATTTATGTTTGTACTTGTAAATTGTGTGTTTTTAATGTCAATTTTAAGTGTATGGCTACACTGTACCATAGGGCCAATTTACTGACTATTCCTACATCCATTGGATATATTCCTGTATATGGTATTTAGGGAAAATAAAGAAATCAATCAAAAATCAATCAATCAGCCCAAAAGAAACAGGGAAAATCTCACACAAGTTCGTTTGTTTCTTTCAGGAATAAAAACTGCATTTTATGAAGACACTGTTTAAATAAAAACAATACAGCAAAACACAGAACAGTGATTTATTTCTTTATTTATTACACATTTAGCTGGAACTTAGCAATGTATTAACTACCAAGATGATGCGTCAAGTGATGGGACAATTAGTGAATAGTAAATGGGAAGGATGTGTAAGGAAGTGCATTTCACTTAAGTAAAATTATCCTCAATATGCCTGCAGATATCTTGGGGGGGGGGGGGGGGAAGGTGGAAATAACAAAAAACAGAACTAAAATTAATAATTTCTTAACAGGCACACTATTTTTCTAAAGCCAAAATTACTTTCAAAATACAGCACAAAGTTTTTGTTCCATGCCCCACATCAGAAAGACTACATACATAGGCAGGTCTTGTATTCTGTGATTTCTTTTTGTGTGATTTAGCTTTAACGTGACTTGGCATAGATGATCGGCGGCTGCTCCTCTCCTGTAGGAGGCTAACAGAAAATGAAGTCACAGTCACACCACCAAACAGTGGTTCACTTAGTTTCCTCCACAAAATTGACTTCCCCTCCCCCCTAAAAATGAGTGAGAAACATACATCCACATCACCTAATGCAATCCAAGTGAAAAATTGGCAAAAGGCAATTGGTACATAATAAGCCGACTTGAAAACGGTAAACAAACTGTTGATGTATGTCATAAGGTTGAACTCATTCATTAACATGCACCCTTATACAGGCACTGAGGCTCTGTACAGGCCATATGGTCCAAAGGGGGAGCAGAGGTATAGTTCCATTCTTTCTTGACCACGGCACTAGAAGGGGGTGAGGGGCCAGTGTCACGCCCCGGCCGCTCTTTGCCTCCTGGAAAGAACTCGTTCATTGCAGGGTACATATAATTCATGATAATGTTGAATGAATTAAAGAAAGTGCTCAGTGTTCAGATAACATTAAATGCCAACAATGTGAAACAGGGATTCTTCATGTAGCAATACTACCACAGACCTATACCAAGCACTACGGATGTGAGTCTCATACATTTTTATTGCATTAGTAATAAATACATTGTACAGAAACGTATATATACTGTATATACAGTACATATATAGTCCACACGTCCGAATGTCCACTAGTTACACACTACATAAGACAAGGCTGTCAAGCTGCTAACCCCCAAGAAATACACTGTTCTAAATGGAAATTTTGTGTCCAATTTGCATGATGTTTTTCAGGAACATAACCCTGACCTAAAATGAGACTCATTCACAATCTCAAAAACCTATTAAAATAATTTTCATCTTTGCTCTACAGAAACATAAGTGAAATATCTGGAAAGCGAAATATGCCATCTTTGAGAATATAGGTATCTACAGTATGTTTCAAGGTGGACGGTGCAGAACTTCCTTGTGTGTATAAAATGTACTGTTGAGGTGAATAGTGGGCACAATGTGCACGTTTGGAAATTATTTTGATGACTGTGGCGGAAGTAGTGAACATTTACGCCACAAGTTCACGTTTTGTGAAACAGAATGTGATTTTACTTGTGTCACATGGTTCTTGAAATAAAGTTACATAAAATATAACAGTCCTTCTGTGAAGTTTACACAAAAATTTGAACTGACAATCCACATACAGAAACAGAGAAAAATGAACTGCTTGCCTGAAAATCTGTACAGATCAAAATGACAAACTAGTAACTCCAAGTGCCACTGTTTTTAGTGCTGTCTTTGACATTACTATTTATACTTACTCAACATTTTAAGTTTCAGTACCATTATCAGTTAAAAAAAAAAAAAACAGGACCTGTTCTCCTTCCACACATCATTACCACCAAGGCAAACTAGTATGTCTGTCACTGTCAGCATTGGGTACTACTGAGTGGGTTGCGTACTGTGTGTTGCGTATTAAGGCCTAGTGCTATCATTTGGACAAAATGAGTGACAAACTGAAAATGCTTCAAAAATATATGTGAAATTACAATTTTATACAAACAAACAAGTAAACTGATAGAAATACAGTTTCTGTAATGACCTTATATATATATATATATATATATATATATATATATATATATACACACACACACACACACATACATACATGATGAAACAGTTTCTGTAATGACCTTATATATATATATATATA
>Ga0123354_10015160_pt1 | contig 12024 bp, 6 predicted proteins | sample TergutLab28metaG_2_FD_97872 | JGI IMG/M metagenome (GOLD analysis project Ga0123354, IMG submission 97872) | Labiotermes labralis P4 segment gut microbial communities from Petit-Saut dam, French Guiana - Lab288 P4 | ecosystem: Host-associated > Arthropoda: Insects > Digestive system > Gut ... | reverse complement strand
TTGCGCTGACCACGTGACACCCCTCTATCCGCAAAAGTTGGCACTAACTTCGCCGACCGGCGGCGGCCGCTCTGTCGGTATAGTTCGCGTGCGGACTAAGGCCACGGAGTTTGTTTGTTTGTACCACACTGAATGTTCCTGCATTTTTCGGTCCGCAAGGGATTATAGTCATCATGGAATCAAACAAAGAAATAGAGCGTAAAACAAAATCAGCCACTTTTTTTATACAGCTGACGTGGCGTAAAAGATTAACCAAATTGTTAAAATGTAGGCATTTCTTTGAAGAGTAATTGTTTAAGTGTGTTGGACCTTTACGTTTATATTTTAATTAACTTGTTTTAATGTTGTTAACATTAATTTCCGTTATAACAAGGTAATTACATTAATACTACTACTCTACAAAGGAATTTCTCCATTCTAATTACTTGAACTTTTACACCATGTCAACTGTGTACAAAAGTGATCAATCTGATTTTATGTTGTAGCGCTTTGGTTTCATTCCCTGATGATCGTCCCTTGCAGAACATTCAGTGCAGTGCTGTAATGCAAATAGCTAAGAAACAAGTTTGAGCATCTTGTTGGTTTAGTGTCGTGAATTACTGGTAAATGGTACTTTGAGTTAGGAGGAAATTTCCGGTGTCTCCGAACTCGGAAATAAAAACTTGTACTTGTTGTTGGTCCGTTTGCGAGTGGAGAATGGGTCCTGCTTCTGTCTTTGGCCCTTTTAACGCCCTGGATTTTGAAAACTTTCGGCCTTTGTTTATTTTTAAATCAGTGGAATGGGGATGAATTACAACATACACAACTGATTATTATTCCTAATCTTTAGAGCACCGTGTCTGACATGCAATATTTGCAAATTAAAGTACATATACTCATAAAAAGGTAAAATGATCCCGTTACAGGCTCGGTGTGGCCCAGAGGGTGGGTAGAGTTATAGCTCTACTGTTCCATGACCGCGGCGCTAGAAGGGGGTGAGTGGTCAGCAGCACACCCCAACCGCACTTTACCCCCGGGAAAGACCCGGCACCCATTTTGCAGGAGGCTGGGTGGGCCCCAGGGACTGTCTGGACGAGCGGAAAATCTCGTCCCCACCGGGATTCGATCCCGGACCTTCCAGCCCGTAGTCAGTCGCTATACCGACTGAGCTACCGGGCCCAAACATATACTCATATATTTATATTTCACTTATATTTATTCAAGAACATTCTATTAAACCGACAAACTCAAAACTAAGAGGCAGCAGCATTCGGAGGTCGAACACCACTCGCAGCAAAGTCATTTGACGTAATCATGATTCAATTTCATACAACTCACACTTTCGCACCATTCTTTCCAAAGATCCGACTTAGTTCTCGGCTCATTATTTTCGCACAGTGTGTTTTCATTGGATTATAAATGCTTTCCTTTTTTCGTCATCTCGAGCTGTATTCCCCACTCATAAACATTTCCCTGTGTTTTACTATTCTAGCAACATATACCGAAACCTATGTATTATAAATCACGAAATTTCTCAATGTTTTCTTGGGCACTGTCCCTCGGCAGTGGGTTATTGGTGCCCAGTCACCCGGTGACGCGTCACAATATCCCGGAAGAACGGAAACCTCGACTACACCCCTGTGAGAGCCTAAAATTTCCAAGTTGGCCACGTTGGAGGCATGTAGCTGCACAGTACCGGGGTCTGTAATTGAAGTTTTGTGTACTCCCGATGATGGGTGTGGTTAGCACCCGAAACATGTAGAGTGAACGTGAAGAATAATAAGTAGACTGCTTATTGCTTCATCTCATTGCACAATTATTATTAAAAATATGAAATTATTTCATCACTATATACATTTTTGTTTCTTAACATTTATTGCACGTAATTAATCAAATTTACCAAATTGTTGTACATACAAGGCATTGAAAATTTTGTATCCAAAACATGTTACGGATTTCAGTAAGTTCTATTCCCTTTAATTTTATTTCAACCTGCATGAGGCACATGGTATGGTATTGTTTTCATCCTTTGTCCCCGTTGTCCATTGTTTTCAATTATTATTGCAGTTGTGCTCTTTTGGACGGGACAAGCCTGACTTTAGTATGTTCGCATCTGTCTTGTTTTCCTTCCACATTCGAATGGAATCCCGTACAAACATTTCTTGTTCACTTTGCGGCCAAGTGGCTTGGTTACCAAATGTAGGAATGTTGTTAGATTTTGCTTAGATATTTGGCCCAGTACTTTGTCCACTAGACATACCGCTTTCATTTAACGGTAATGACGTTATTTATTACTTTTGAAGCAGAACCGTCTTTTACATGTTACCTTAGTCACTATACGTTATATCAACTTATGAGCTGATCGCACTCTAACTATCGCATTCACGATTAGGCACTCTAATCTGCTAAAAAAACGTGTAACCTTTAGGTTAATACGATAAGAAAGAGTGGTATTTTAAATTATACTCGTGGAACACAATCGCATTTTATTACAATAAGAAGCGCTTATCTTCATACTTCATCTTCTGAAATTATCTGCCGAACTTCTCAGCCAGCACCTGTTCTGATGGTTAGGTAAATGATACAAGAAGCGTTTAGGTGTATGGGAAATGTGAAGTGTGTTGTGTGGAGGAGATAATAAAGACACAGGAAGATAATTGGGGTACCTGGAAATAAACGAGAAAATGATATTAAATGGGTATTTCTCAGAAAACCAAGACGTGGTCTTGTGAAGTGGACTTAATATACTCGGGGCAGGGTACAATGATTGGCTTCTTATGAAGAAATAAATGAATACGATTTTGGAGCACATATAAAAAAGAGATGCGCCTTGGAGATTTTATAGAGAGGGGATGTAAAGGAAACTTCTGTTTAACACACGCAAAAAGAGTAGAGCTATGTTTACGTCTGGTATTACGTTACAGACTCAGGTGTATAGGTTGGGAGCTTTTAAATGACTTCTCTAAATAGCTTACAGTTATAGCCTATTGCCGCCTTACTCTCTGATTAAAGCCATCCCATTAGCGGTAATTTCATATGTGTACTGTGTATTGCAAAATCTACTTTTTTTTCCTTTGTCACATTGCCCTTTCTTTCGACAATTTTTAAAACAGAACAGTACAGAGGCGTTGTGTTTAAACCATGGTGTTTTGTCCGTGTATTTCTTTAAATATAAAGGTTAAACCTCAGTTTAAGATGTGTATATTTTATTTCGTAAGACTGTACAAACTGTTGTGTGATGAGTTTCATTTAGGCTCTAATTTTGAAGTAAAAGGAAGGAAGGCCTATGTGGAAATATAACCTACCTGTCTGTGATTTACTATCAATGACTGTAACATTGGGTGAGTTTGTGTTATTTGTTGTTGAAGATTTTAACGAAGGGTTTTCTACAAATTATGCCATTCAGTCACATACACAATGTGTAATGAAGCCCAGTTTAGGTACACGTAGTGCCATTATTTGCTTTTTCCGAATCTCTTAAAACTTTTTTTAGATTAACTGACTGGACGTACACGGCTTGAGCGACATTTGCTCGGCAATTCTGATTTTGAGGTTTGTTAAACCATAGTTAAGTCTAGTTTACGTAACAACATAAACAGATCTTTATTCTATACATACTGTGCGGTTGGTGTGATGTACATTATTGTTCTAGTCTACTACCTTTCACTTTCAAAACTTTAAGTAACAAACGCGTTGCGACGCTTTCGCCGGTCCAAAAAATTACACATGCAAAAAGGCACGCTCCCCCCCCCCCCACACACACACAGATACATACATAGTACATACATACATACACACATACACATATACATATATATATACATACATACACATTTACATATACATACATACATACACACACATACATACATATATACATAATACATAACATAACACAACACAACACAACACACATAACCACACATACATAAATACATAATAAACATATACGTACATAAATACACACTCATACATACATAATACATAACATAACACAACACAACATACACACACACACACACACATACCTACACCTACATAAATACATACATAAACATATACATACATAAATACACACTCATACATACATACATAAACATACACGTACATAAATACACACTCATACATACATACATACATACATACACACATACATACATACATACATACATACATACATACATTCATACATACATACATACATACATTCATACATACATACATACATTATACATAATATTTCCTGCACGTGTCCCGAAACAGTCCTCTGTGTTTGTCTTAATTCTTACTCATTACGTATCAACGTACAACTTTAAATACGTGTGACGAAGCAATTATCTTTAAGTTAAGGTGCAAGTACAAGCCTTAGTTCTGTACTGAACGATCAGCGGCATAATATTGCGAAATAAATGTTTCGTATCTGTGACAGATGCATGTACATCGCTCTGGAGGCATTACGCGTGACAGTTTTAAGTATATTATCGATCGATTAATTAATTCCTTCATTTAATAAGGAGGCGGGGTTGATAAATGTATATACCTAAGGTGTCACATCTTGGTCTAGTACAGCGATACGCAAAATGGGGCCCGCGAGCTGCATGCGACCCTTCTAATCTTGCAGCTCTGCCCGCAATCTAGTGTCAGGGAGAGGAAAGAAACTATATTAAATTCGAGCAGCAATTCTTTTTTCGGCATGTATACAATAATACTATATAGAAATAGGTTGTGTTATTGACAATACAACAAGGCCACTGACGCTAAGAAATATGCTGACATAGCTCCGGTGTTCCGACAAGAATTTATCAATTCCAAGATTTTGAAAAACCTGCAGCAACTTTCAGCTTTTCCTCATCACAATATGACGTGAATGTCGAAACTGTTTAAATGATTTTCAATTGCACGCTATACATTTTAATTGCGATGAAAAGCCCCAAAAGGCGAATTTCGTGAGACTGCGCTTATCGACTTCTGTACACTCAGCAACCATGCTCAAGAAATGACGAGTTTTCTTTTACGAGACGAATATTGTGAAGAACCTGTAAAGAAATAGACTCCACGATAAAAAATGAGGGGGAGCTGTCTTTGTGCTGTAACTTCTCAAATATCTCCAAGTATTAAGATGTCAGTTTTCCCACTGACGTTCTTTGCCTTGAAGAGTGGTATTTGGATGAACAAACGCAAGACAAAGGACAAATGGGAACAAATAAAATAATTTATATGTGTTCAATCCATTCTTCTTAGGACTGGTTACAAAAGAGACAAAATTAAAGACTTCTGAGGCCAGATTATTAACAAATTCCTTAAGATTAAATCAGAATTTTCAAGATTGATTTCGGTAAGTTTCACGGCCCCAGTATTGACAATGTTTGTGACAGAGTCATTGTCATACTGACAATGATCTCAATTATATAAAAACTATAAGTGATATTCAAAACTGACAATCATCTGACTATTTAGATATATCGCGAAGTAACAGAGCGATAAATAACTGAAGAATTCAATAATGTAATAAAATATAGTCTAACACAACTTTTTATTAAATATGTTATGAAATTAACAGCTTTCAGCTACACGTTTCGGCTTTTAGAGCCATCTTCAGACTGAATCTAGGAGGGTATATATAGCTAGTAATACCATAAAAGTCGAGATACCGTTTACAGTAAGTAGTTGTTAAAATCTGAGTTATATAAACCATAAGGATATATAAATTCTTTAAAATTTATAAAATTTGATATAAACAGAGCTGTTGTGATTTTGGGGCTTTTCTGATCTGAGGAAACTTGTGGGTGTCGCAAGTCTACCTTGTTAGTGAATTGATGTTATTAGTAACCATAAATGTATCATAAGGATGTGGAAGAATATTACTATACTTGTATTATACATGGGTGGTGTGTATATTACCATACTGATAAAATTATAAACTTATAAACAAGTAACTGAAGAGTTTGTCTGCTGCAGTTTACGATATATGTCATGTATGTGCATTTCGGATAGAACTAAGCTGTCCCTATTTCGTTCATAACTGAAAAGCACAGAAATTATTCTGTGTATCACTTTTGATAATTGAACTTTTTTTTATACATTTAAACGACTCTAATAATATCTCGCCCGATGGGATAATTAGAATTTTTCATTAACTTTATTCTTTCGGCCGCACTATGACACTGGGGTCGACTCAGTTTCTAACAGATATGAGTGTCAGAAGTATATCCTGTAGGGTAAAGATGACCGGTGTGTAGGGCTGACAACCCTACCACTTTCCTGTGCCTACTGTCTGGATATGTGGGAGCCGTAAATTCCTGGAAATTTAGGTGTCTCTCCAGGCCTGTATGGGGATAGGTTTACATTTAATATTATCTCGAATAAACACGTTCACTCGAATTCTCATACACTCCAATTCAGAAACATGTAGAGGATGAAAAAATTCGTTGAACAGATTGGTAGGATTCATTTCGGTATGAAATGTTCTAATGTTTGCGTTTCCCTGCCTGTCTTTCTTCCTTCAAAGGAGAAGAATTTTACTTACAACAGCACCGTACATGTGTGTGTGTGTGTGTGTTTCCTTGTATACTTGTAAACACTTCAGCCGATTTGTAAATATGGTGTGGCAGTTACATGAACGGAGCACTTTTGAACCCCGCACTTTGTAAATTACTTCAATCAGAAGTGCCAATCGCGCCGGTTGCCTTAAAGATGTAAAACGTTTCTTGGTATTAGATATTGAAAACATTTGCAAATTGCTAAGGTAAATTTGTGGAATGTAAAATAAGATGTTGGCCTGCGAAATCTTCTTCAGCTTTCGGTCTGATGGCGATAAAAACACCACTGGAAGTAAGCATTTGAAATTTTGGAGCTGGATAATAAACATAGCTGCACATTATGTACAGAATGTGATGTGACACTCAGTGATTATAAACATGTCAAAGGTGGAAACTCTGAAGATTTACCGGCAAATGTAACATTCGTGGAACCTGTAGTCTGTTCTTACTGTATAACAATAAAATGACGTAAAATATCAATAAGAATAACATTAATAAAAGTTTAGAACAAAAATCTCTGCAAAAGAGATACATGTTGTGTGCATACCGTTCGGGAATAGGTACTTATTAAATTATCTTATCTTGCTTTTTTGATATCTGACTTATAGCTGGAATGCCGTAAGATTGTGTAATGAATAGACTGCTAGCTGTATAACCGAGAACTCACGAGAAAATTTCGATGTAATTTATCGCAAGACTCCCGGAAAAATAACGAGATAACTCACCGTGAGAGGCCCGACAAAATATGGAGACAGTTACCCGCAAGACGCCCGACAAAATATCGGGATAATTCACGCTGACACGTGTGGCAAAATATCCATAATGTTCACCATCTTACGCTCGAGCTAATATTGAGTGTATTCACCGAGATAGTCTGACAAAATTTCGAGAATATTTAAAATTCCATCATATCAATCATGTTGGACTGTGTTGCTCGTTTTAGTAGACTCCCTGAAGATGATACTCCGATGCTGAAACTTGTAGGAGCTGATACGTAAATGAACTGACTATGATTTGTTTATTATTGGTTAAATATATTGTGTATTAAAAAATGAACAATATGTATAACATAAAATGCACCAAGAACTCGTTATATTAGTCTCGGTTGTCCATTGTTGTGCATCTTACTTTTCAGTTTAAATCTTGGAATTTTTCGAATCAAGTAATTTGAAGACTGAGAACTTACTGGAGCCAAAGTGATGACAATCGGGACTGGAGCATTGTTGCTTTTGTTTAATAACATTAAGAGTATATAATTGGCAGTAGGCAATAATATATATCTGTACACACATAAAACGTAAGTAAACAGTCGACTACTGTGTTCTGATAGCAAATATTAACAGTTGTGACAACCGATTGCAAACCCATTCGCTTCCATCAGTTTAGTCAGTACAGCACTGCTCGCCATCTGTCCGCGAACTGTGGAACTTTTTCCACTATTTGTTGATGTAGATGGCGTACGTTGCCTTATTCTTCTGTGAACTACAAATAAGCCAGAACAAGGTAATGGGACATACATCTTTTCAATAGACACTTTTATTTTTTTACTTATCAGCATGCAATATACAAACGTTAGACTACGAGTTAATTAATATATGTACCTTGAGGGGATGACGTGTTTGGTGAAGCAGAGTGCCTTAAACAGAAAGCAACCTGCAGTGTTTCAGGTTTATGCCGCGGTGCAAATGAGTTCATCGCTCTTCTGTGATATTTCGCAGCGTAGACTGGTAGCTCGTTACCGACGTTTCGGGACCGATATGTCAGCGAATGTCCTTAACTAGCTACCAATCTACGTTGCGTTAACATCCCAGAAGAACGAGGACCTAAAGAAGCAGTGTATTTTGAAGTACTGCCCTGGAAATCTGAATGCTGAGTAACAATATGGAAATCTGCTGTTCAGGGTACAAGATACCCCAGAATAATACGTTTTACCTTCGAGCAAACTTTTGCAGTGGTACACTGTGGCAAAGTTTTCGTGTTTTTGTGCAATGAAGCGTATTTATTTGGTTTGTAGAATTCGTACCTGAAGGCGAATGGGCACCAAATTGAATAAGTTCAGGACCAAATCGTGAAAATGTAGCTGTGTAAACGCTAACAAATAAACAAAGTTGGCTAGCCTGGAGATTGCTCTGGTGGATATTCGTACATGCTGCAGTACGTGTAGAGCACACCAGAGGTCTGCTGCTTTTCATTTCCTAAAATCTCTTAGTTTCTTCAAGTAAAGCATGGCAGACTACAAAAATACTTCACTCTCCGTTCCAAACCTATTTCCAAATTAGGATAAACCCAATACAAAATAGTATAAATAATGTAACAACACATATTAATATTGAATATAATTTGAGACTATGTAGAAACGGTCCTACACTTTTTCCATAAAACTCAACACATATTATGTTTCCGAACGTCGTTTGCTTTACTGTATTACTCAATGTCATTAAAATAAAATATTGGCAAGATATATTTTATTGGCGCCGTAAATTATGGAGCATCTTTTATATCTCGAAAAAGTTTCACTTGTAAGTCATTTAAATCTTCTGGTGTGCGCGTGTGCGTGCGCGTGTGCGTGCGCGTGTGCGTGCGTGTATGTGTATTTATGTATGTATGTATGTATGTATGTGTGCGTGCGTGCGTATGTGTGTATGTGCGTGCGTGCGTTAGTGCGCTTGTGTATGTGTGTGCGCGCGCGCGTGTGTGTATGTGTGTATGCGTGCGTGTGTGTATGTGTGTGTGCTTGCGTGTGCGTGGGTGTGTGTGTCTGTGTTGTCTCTAACGTATGCTTCTGTAATTAATTTCACGTGGACATTCTTCATCCTTTTCCTATAGCAACTATTTTATAATAAACAATTTTATTATTTTTATGGAACATCCTCTTTTATAAAACTCTCCCACGACAGTATAAAATACTGTAAAATGATAATTGTGTCTCACGCTCATAATTAATTTTTCACATTTTTTATGACACAAGCAATTATCCTATCCATTTTGTACCTGGGGATATATATCCGAGTGTAAAGCGGTGGGAACGTGAAACTGGCCACTCGCCTTCATCTAATGCAGTGAATAATAATAATAATAATAATAGCTTTGTCCGTAATAAAGCAGAGCGAAAACATCACGTGGACGTTCTTAAATCTTCTTATGGAATCGCTATGTTAGTGTGTGTGTGTGTGTGTGTGTGTATCAGATCCTGACAACTAGCGAGGATAGAGTGACGGTCTTTGTGAACGCTGTGACAAACACTCGGTGTTTTGTTAAATAAATTCGCAGCTGTTAGCTCATCAAGGACCCTGCTCCGTGAATTTCACTGTAATGTTTCCCGAAATGGAGTGCTATTTTATACAGCGCGTTTCGCCAAAAGAGGAGATGGATATGTGTTTGAGAAAAATGCACAATCTCTCCTTAGTGACCACCATTAAGCCTTGCACAAACAGCTTGTTTGTTCTTTCAGCATTATAATCCTCACAGCGATAAGATGCGTACTGAAATGTAAGACTTGTTTGTTTTTCTCTTCTCTTCGTATCTTTTGTCAACGTAAATAATTTACAGCTGCACAGATTCTACAGATTTATTGTCTCCCCTCCCTCCCGCTCACAAGTTACAATGTAAACAGAAACAGTGAGAATGTACGATTGTATGTATTTGACTTATAGAGACTGCTGATTGCACAGGAGAATTTCAATTTCTCCGATCGCCTTTTAGGCTTGCAGTACTGAAGATTGTGCTTCGTTTGATGTATGTTGTAATTCCTCGGGCAAGGGAGTTGGGTGTCACGTCACTCCAATGCTTTGGCCTCTGGCACTAACCGCACGAACAGCTGCAGTATTGCAGTCCGGCACTTTAACTGGTTCTGAATGCCTCCCTCCCATGGCGCAACAGCCCCTTGTGGGCCAGAGCCTCCTCATTATAGAGGCTTCACGATTACACCCAGACACCCTACTTTCGGTAGGACTCCTCTGGACGAGTGATCAGCCCGACGCAGAGACCTCTACCTGGCAGCACACTTCACAAGAGACAGACATCGATGTTCACGGCAGGATTCGAACCCGCAATCCAGCAAGCGAGCGGCCTTAGACCCACACCTTAGACCGCGCGGTCACTGGGTTCGGCTCTTGTACTGATTATTCAACCAAACAATGATCATTATAACAAATGTTGACCAATCACGAATTGTATTATTATAGAATTCAGATCATGCTCACAATAGACATATTGAAATAGTCTTTTTGTCGCTGACCAAGCCAGGCAGCTTTATCCTCCGCGACTTACCGTGGCAGTTTCGGGGCTCAAGTCAACCGTAAGGGTGTGCGTCATTCTTGGTCTTAAAATTTCGAATTCTTCAGAAGCGTGTTATGCTTGGGCTTTTCTGATTCTAATTACTCTTCGTTTCTTTTTCATAGTGAAATCACAGTTTTTTACTACACAGTTGTTTAATAATGAAATGTATCTATCTTATATGCAAATATTGTCATTAACACTTTCTATCGACTTGATTTGTGTTCTCGTTTAAAGACCGGACATAGTGCCTACGTGGAACAATAATTTCAGCTGTCATTTGGTATTGGTTGTCGGGCGTTTTCGTAGCCCTGTTGAACACCTGCGAAAATCGCCAGTTCTTTCCGTCTGACGGTTTGCTGACCATATCTTCGTGAAATCTGATACATGGGAGTTTCATTTAATCAGCACACCAACTGATGCACATACACAAAATTTTTACATTAAAACATTTAAAATCGCCCCAACGATCCTAAGATCGTCTTCAGGGAGGAAATTAATCAATGAGTGTTTTTAAAAATGTGACTTTAGCAAGGAACAGTGTAGCTCCCTGAAGGTGATTTTAGGATCGAAACATGTTGGAGCTGTTTTAAGTGTTTTAATGTAAAAAATTTATGTATATGCATTAGTTGGTGTGCTGATTAAATGACTCTACGAAATGCACGGTGCAGCGATAAAGTTGATACAGGGGAGTTTTATGGAACTTGTCGAACAGTCTCCATATTGAGTATAAACAGACATATGTAACAAATAGTTTACTTGAAGACTTCTACCCACTTATGAACACATCTCCAACATTCAGTGGCCTATCCATCATCGAAAAACATTTTTATTTTAGACAGCATCGAAAAGAGATTTTTTTTGTATTTTTTAATATCGTCCCGTAATTTAAAAAATAGATTTCGAATTTGCACTCATCAAACAGAATACTATAATCGAGCCTAATAGCCTGTGAATCTGTTGTTTTATTGTAGAAAGTACTCATTAAGTAAACGAGACTGACTACGGGCTGGATGGTCCGTGATCGAATCCCGGTGGGGACGAGATTTTCCGCCGGTCCAGACCGACCCTGGGTACCCACCCAGCCTCCAGTAAAATGGGTACCTGTTCTTTCTCGGGGGTAAAGTGCGGCCGGGGCGTGCTGCTGACCACTCACCCCCTTCTAGTGCCGCGGTCATGGAAGAGTAGAGCTATACCTCTACCCACCCTCTGGGCCACACCGGGCCTGTAA
>Ga0123354_10015159_pt1 | contig 12024 bp, 10 predicted proteins | sample TergutLab28metaG_2_FD_97872 | JGI IMG/M metagenome (GOLD analysis project Ga0123354, IMG submission 97872) | Labiotermes labralis P4 segment gut microbial communities from Petit-Saut dam, French Guiana - Lab288 P4 | ecosystem: Host-associated > Arthropoda: Insects > Digestive system > Gut ... | reverse complement strand
TGAAGTGGTTTCTGAGAGGAAAGGGTATTATAGTGACGGGGAAGATGCGTTGGTGATGAAGCTCGAGTTGTGAGGTATATGTCTGTGGAAATGTGGATTGCCACGGCTCAATAAATTTCACATAATTCTGCGAAATTTACGCACATTACCATAGGATATACTACTAATGATTATAATGATAGATAAAAATAATATAAATTTTGAGGTGAATTAGTGTTAAAGAATATTGTAAAATTAGGAGAATTAACTTTATATTCAAGATACATAAAGCAAGAACGCACGAGGCATACGCTTCAAGATTTATTTTGGGAGTGTACTCTTACTTGCAATGCAGCTTGCAAGCATTGCGGGAGTAATGCAGAAAAGAGAAAATATGATGGGGAATTGACTACCGGGGAAATAAAGCATGCGTTTTTGCAAATAGCGCGAGATATGAATTCCAATAAAATATTAATTAACGTTACCGGCGGAGAGCCTTTAATGCGTAAAGATTTATGCGAAGTGATGGAATTTGCAACTGATTTAGGATTTCATTGGGGTATGACGACAAATGGGATTCTGCTGAATAATGAAAATATTAAGAAACTGAAAAAAGCGAAAATGGAAACGATATCGATTAGTATTGATGGAATTGGCAAAACACATGATAATTTTAGGGGTGTGGAAGGTTCTTATGATACTATTATTAGCAATATAAAGGAGTTACAAAAAGCTAATTTTGTTAAACATTTGCAAGTTACAACTATTTTTCACAAAGGAAATATTGCTGAATTAGAAAAGATATATGATGTGATGGCTGGGCTTAATTTGACTTCTTGGAGAGTGGGGGCTATGGATCCGATTGGACGAGGCAAGGATAATGAAGATTTGCTATTAGATGGAACAGATTTAAAGAAGCTATTTGATTTTATTAAAGAAAAGAACAAAAATGGAAAGCTTAGAATTACATATGCTTGCCCAGGATTTTTGGGAATAGATTATGAAAAAGATATAAGAGATAATTATTTTTATTGCCGAACCGGGGTGAATGTGGCAAGCATTTTATATAATGGAGATTTATATGTGTGCCCGAATGTGCCGCGAATGGAAAATTTAATACAGGGAAATATTAGAAAAGACAATTTTGCGGAAGTTTGGGATAAAAAATATAAAGAATTTCGCGGGATTGATAGGACAAAATGTGACGAATGCGGCAATTGTGAAGAGTGGGACTATTGTTTGGGCGGAGCATATCATACTTGGAATTTTGAGGAAAATATGCAAAATAGATGCCCTTATAAAATGATTCAAGGAGCGTGATTAATGAACAATATTGCGCCGATGTACGGTGTGCCGAATGCTAATGCGTATGGTCCTCCTCCGAATAATGCCACTTTTTATGGTATGCCGAGCGTTCAATCACAAATGTCTATAATGCTTTTTACTTTATTGAAATGGGTAGTCATTCCTATTGCTTTAATCGTAGGAATATGGATTTATGCGAAAAAGAAAGCTTTTACTAGAAAAAAGAAGTGGATTACTATTGGGATTGTTTTGGCTATTTATATTGTGATTATGTTGGTTGTTCAAAAATTCACTTAAGGAGTTAAAAATGAATGCTGCAATGTATGGTCCTCCTCCGAATATACAAGTTGCATATGGACCACCGCCCGTTAATACTGCTTTAAATGGTGTTCCTGAATCGTTAACAATTTTCTTATTATTATTGAAATGGGCATTGATTCCTATTGCTTTGATTGTGGGGATATGGTTATATGCTAAGAAAAAAACTTTTTCGAAAATGAAGAAATGGATTATTATTGCAGTGGTTTTGGTTATTTATTTTGTGGTGTTATTTTTGCTTGATAGATTTGCTTGAAAAATTAATTGCTGGATTGCTTCGTCGCAAGTTCCTCGCAATGACGTAGGAGAGAAAAAATGATTTTGGCAATAGAAAGTTCATGTGATGAAACTTCCTCAGCGGTTGTTAGGCGCGATGCTAACAACCGTTTTGAGGTGCTTTCTAATATTATTGCTTCTCAGATTGAAGTACATCAAAAATATGGCGGGGTTGTGCCTGAGGTTGCATCTAGGAAGCATGCAGAAGTGATTGATATTGTTGTGAGCGAGGCTATTGAGAAGGCCGGGATAAAAAAAAGTGAGATAGAGGCTGTGGCGGCAACTTTTGCGCCCGGACTGATTGGGGCTTTGCTCGTGGGTTTTAATTTCGGGAAAGCATTTGCTTATGCTTTGAATGTTCCATTTATTCCGGCTCATCATATTGAAGGGCATATTAGCGCGCTCTACATAGAAAATGAAATGCCAAAAGACTTTTTGTGCTTGGTGGTTTCAGGAGGGCATTCGCATATTGTGCGCGTGAGAGATTATGATAGATTTGAAGTGTTGGCAAGGACGAGAGATGATGCTGTAGGGGAGGCATTTGATAAGATTGCGCGAGTACTGGGTCTGGGTTATCCCGGAGGGCCAATAATCGAAAAGGTTGCGAGAGACGGGAATGCTAATGCTTACCTATTTCCTAAGGTGAAATTTAGTGATAGTGATGATTTTTCATTCAGCGGAGTGAAAACTTCGGTGATAAATTTATTACATAATTTAGAGCAAAAAGGCGAAAACATTAATACTGCTGATATTGCGGCTTCATTTCAGAATGCGGTTTGTGAAACGCTTAGCGAGAGGTTAGTTTCTATTGCAAAGCACTTGGGTATTAAATCTATTGCCATTGCGGGTGGCGTGGCCTGCAATGGATATTTAAAAAATATGATTGCTGAAAAGTCAAAAAAATCGGGAATGAATTTTGCTTATCCTTCTCCTATTTTATGTACAGATAATGCTGCAATGATTGGGGTTCGCGGATTTTATCATTTGGATAAAAAAGAATTCAGCGGTTTAAATAGTAATGCGACAGCGACATTTATGATTGGAGAAAATCATGGTTAAATTTTTCTTTCCAAATATAAATTTGAAGGATACTTTTGAGTGCGGGCAATGTTTTAGATGGGAATTTGATGGGGGATATTGGTGTGGCGTGGTTAGTAATGAATATGTGAAAGTTTGGAAAGATGGCGAATATCTTTTAATTGATAGTGAAAAATCTGAAAGTTTTTGGAAAGAATATTTTGATTTTGATTACATACCACAGAAAAATTTAATTGGTGTTTCAATAAGAGCTTATGAGCTGGGAAAAGGTATACGAATTTTAAAACAAGACCAATGGGAAACGCTTATTTCATTTATAATTTCGCAGAACAATAATATACCTAGAATTAAAGGAATTATTTCAAGATTGTGTGAAAATTTTGGAGAAAAAATCGGAGATTATTACACTTTCCCTTCGGCAAAAAGATTAATTGGAAAAGATTTATCGATAATCCGAGCCGGTTTTCGTGATAAATATATCCAAGCGGCTTGTGAAATGTGCTATAATGATTTTCTTGAGCGGATTACAGATTTATCGAATGATGAGCTTCGTGAACAACTTATGAGGATTAAAGGTGTGGGCAATAAAATTGCAGATTGCGTTATGCTTTTTGCTTATCACAGGCTGGAAGTATTTCCGCAAGATGTTTGGATTAAGAGGATTATGTTAGAGCAATTTAAAGTGAAAGAGAAAGATATTGATAAATATGTGAGAGAAAGTTTTGGAGAAAATGCCGGATATGTGCAGCAATATTTATATCATTATTTTAGAAATTTAAGTTAAAAACATCAAAAAAGAACACCGGCGTGGTGTTCTTTTAGATTTATGTTGATTAATACTTAATATCTACCGAGGTAAGGCCAGTCCAAAATTCCGTACCATTCACTAAATTGAAATCATGGCTGTTGGATGCTTCTTCGATGTCACTATATGCCCAATAATTCGTTGGTACGTCAGTGTATTTGATTAGCCCTGCACCTGTGAATGTGTTATCAAAATGCCTGCTTAGCATTCTGTTCACAAGTGTTACTACTTCTGAGCGGCGAATGTTCGCAAGCGGGCGGAATGTGCCATCGGTATAGCCCGTTACCCAGCCTTTTGCTGCTGCTGAATTTATCGCACTATATGCCCAAAAGTTGCTTGGAACATCGCTGAAAGTTACGCTTCCGCTTGTTAAGTTATCAAATCTTGACGCCACTGCCGCAAATTCCGCTCTGGTGATTGGTACATCCGGGTCAAAACATGTTGCATCCCGGCCTGTCATTATCCCTGCATTTACTAAATACTCAATTGCATCTGCATACCACACGCCCGGCTGAACATCCGGGAATAGGCCTTTGGCTTTCGGTATCGCTGCGTTCTTCGTCATTAGCCTTGTGAACATCGCGGCTGCCTCTGCGCGGGTCATACTCCCTTCTGGATTGAAATATCCGCCCGGATACCCTTGCATATATGCAAAGTGATCGTCGGTGATAAGCGCCGGAGTGGCATCTATCCAAATTACAGTGTCATATTGCACTCCCGTATTTGGATCAGTATATATTGCATCATATGGCCCATTTTCTCCTATGCTACTTACCACATCATCAGGATTTTTGAACTGGAAGTTCGGAGGCGGAGTGATAGAACTTACCGGTTTTGGTGACGCAGGCGTTATGGTCGTCGTGGTATTGCCTTCAGGGATAACATCCACGTATATAGTTGTCGGAGTGTCAACGCCGGTTATCGGGTCGGTATATATACCATCAAATGGCTGATTATATCCTGTATGATCTATAACGTCATCGGGATTTTTAAACTTAAAGTTTGGTGATGAAGTGACTGAACTTAGAGGTTTTGTTTGGTTATCATTAAGTGTTGTTGTTGTGTGATCCGTAGGAACAGGCGTTGGTGTTGGGTTTGCCGTCCATATTGGGTCTAGGGTTATATCCCCTGTTACAGGTATATTATCACCAACGGCATATGTATTCCCGTCCTGGTCTTGCCAGCCGGTTAAGGTATAACCATCTTTGGTTAGATCTGTGTTTGGCAATACTGTGGCGCTATCTGTGCCGTCATATGCATACTCTATTGGGTCGGTCGGAGGTGTGCCGCTATCGGCTCCATTATCGGTGTAGGTGACATTTAAGTTTGCCGCCCAAACCGGGTCTAGGGTTATATTACCTGTTACAGGTATATTATCACCAACGGCATATGTATTCCCGTCTTGATCTTGCCAGCCTGTTAGGGTATATCCTGCTTTGGTTAAATCGGTATTAGGCAACGCTGTGGCGCTATCGGAACCGTCTATTGCGTAGTATAGCGGATCTACCGGAGGAGTGCCGCTATCGGCGCCGGTGTTTGTATACGTTACTGTGAAATCGTTTATCCATACCGGGTCTAGGGTGATATCTCCGACCACGGGGATTTCTTCTCCTATGGTGTATGTATTAGTTCCATCCGTCCAGCCTGTTAATGTGTAGCCTGCTTTGGTTAAATCGGTGTTTGGCAATACAGTGGCGCTATCGGAACCGTCATATGAATACTCTATTGGGTCGGTTGGAGGCGTGCCGCTATCGGCATCTTTATCGGTATATGTTACTGTGAAGTTCTTTGCCCACTGTGCATAGAGCGTTACATTCCCGGATATAGTTAATTCTTCTCCTGCCGCATATGATGTACCGCTTCCATCTGCTTCTGTATTCCAGCCCACAAATGTATATCCACTTTCTATCAATCCTTCTGTGTTATCTAGGACGGTTGCCGTTTCTCCCTCGCTGTATATTGTTCCATCAGTTGGGACTGCTCCTGTGCCGCCATTGGCGTCATACGTTACAGTTGCTGTCCATACCGGGTCTAGAGTTATATCTCCGACTACGGGGATTTCTTCTCCTATGGCATATGTGTTGGTTCCATCTGTCCAACCCGTTAGGGTATATCCTGCTTTGACTAGATCGGTGTTTGGCAATACTGTTGCGTTATCGGAACCATCATATGAATACTCTATTGGGTCGGTTGGCGGTGTGCCACTATCGGAGCCTTTATCGGTATATGTTACATTTAAGTTTGCCGCCCATACCGGGTCTAGGGTGATATTACCTGTTACAGGTATATCACTGCCTATGGCATATGTGTTTGTTCCATCTGTCCAACCCGTTAATGTGTAGCCTGCTTTGACTAGATCTGTGTTTGGCAATGCTGTTGCTTTTCCGCTTCCGCTATATGGATACTTTGTGGAATCGGTTGGCGGCGTGCCGCTATCTGAGCCTTTATTGGTGTAGGTTACTGTCAACGGCGATGGTGTGGGGCTTGGGCTTGGTGACGGTGTAGCGGTTGGCGTGGCTGTTGGGCTTGGGCTCGGGGTTGCTGTCGGTGCCTTTGTTGGTGATGGACTTGGACTTGGAGATGGTGTTGCGGTTGGTGCAGCCGTCGGCACCGGGCTTGGTGACGGCGTTGCAGTTGGAACATCTTGAACAGTGAAGCTTTCTACCGGCGAAACATTCCAATATAAATATTGTGATTGTGCGTTAGTATCGGTTGTGCTTTTAACATCTGTTTCGTGGTCGCGATCATTATAGTCTACACGAGCTTGATTTTGTAAAATTGATCCATTGTTCACACCAATTCCGGTTACATTCACTTGGAAAGTGACTGTGTAACTATTATTACAATCTGCACTATATGAATCAGTGCCTTTTATTAAACCACCATTGCTTGGACTACTCCCAGATGTGGCATTTCCTCCAAGGTTCACACGTACAGTGCCAGTTGTGGAATCATAAGTTCCTAATGTGCCTGCGGAAACTCCGTTAATTTGAATACTATTTGGAACAAAATCAACTCCGGCGGGGAGCACATCGGTTAAAATAGTTTGAGATGCATCACACTCACCAGCATTTGTTACATTGATAGTGTAGGTTACTGTATCGCCCGGCTTTGCTGTTCCATTTGTATTGTCTGATTTAGTTACTTGGAGGAAGCTATTGGTATATAGGCGAATTCCATCTAGATAGTTACCTGAGGCTAGATCATTAGCAGTAGTGGAAACTGATTCAAAGGAAAACTCTGTACTTGTTTGATTATCTGGTACAGTATATGAGCCGGTGTAGTGGCCCCAAACGGTTGTTTTGCCTGGGGCGGCGTAATCGGAACAAACTTGTTGCAACCCTCCGGATGTATCGCCTGTAGCACGTAGATAAAAGTTCATAACATCTGTACTGGCTGCCCCTTGTGCAGTTGTACTATTAAACGCTCTAGCGGCATGATAGAATTCATAATAAATTCTAGAATCAGGTACCGTATTACAGTTTTGATAGAGCGTTCCGGGAACATAAGCATTTAACTCCGCATATTGTTTGCCTCCATCGGCAACGTTCGTGGCAAAACCAGCGCCCCCATTAGGTCTCTGTATCTCAATATAATAGGCTTGGGAATTTGCGGCGTCGGCAGGATTGGAAGGTCTAGTCTTCCATCCTGGTACGTTCGCTTGAGGGTAAAACTGATAACCGGCCGACAGTAATGGAGTTTCAAAACTGCCATTCACAAAGTTAATTGGAATAGGCACATTTGTGTTTGGGGTTAGGAAAGTTTGCGTTGCCTCAGCAACAAAAGGACTGCTTGGTGCAAACACACCAACCAGCAAACTAAATGCTATTGTTGTCACTAAAACTGTACTAATTAGACATTTAATCATAACACCTCCCCAATGGAAATCAGCTATTGACTTTTTCATGATTATCCTCCCAATATTAAATATTTATTTTATAGTAGCATATTGATTATGGGTTAGGGAGAATGTTGCTGAATTTTAATGTATTTGTTAGATAATTGTTAGAATTTTGTAATAAAAGGTTGAGTGAATTAAAAAAGCCCATGGAAATTTTGATTGCCACGGATTGATAAATCTCGCCTGCAGCCGCACTTTTTCGAAGTTTGCACACATTGCCACGGGCACTAATTTTGATTATTATTAAATATAATATAGCAATATTATTTTTCAAATTGTTGTAATATTATTTTAACTATTTGGGCGCTAGCGGTGCCATCGCCATAAGGATTTGCGGCTTTTGCCATTTTTTCATATTCTTCACTATTATTTAGAAGAATATTAGCCTCTTGCAAGATTGTATTTTTATCTATGCCCACTACTTTCACGGTGCCTGCCGTGACGGCTTCCGGGCGTTCGGTTTCGGTGCGCAGCACTAAAACAGGTTTGCCAAGGCTGGGGGCTTCCTCTTGGAGGCCGCCGCTATCGGTCATAACAAAATAGCAGCGCGCCATTAGGTTGTGCAAATCATCAACTGCGAGCGGCTCTATTAGATGTACATTCGGAATATTATTTAAAATCTTTTTTGCAGGCGTTTGCACTGCGGGATTTAGGTGAACCGGATAAATAATTTCAATATCATTATTATTTCTTGCTAATTCTGCCGTGGCTTCGAAAATATTTTCAAGTGGTGCGCCTAGATTTTCTCTGCGGTGCGCGGTTAGGAGTATGATTTTCTTGGAAAAATCAATATTATTTAATTCTTGTCTGTGGAAAGAATAATTATTTTGAACAGTCATTTTTATAGCATCAATAACGGTGTTGCCAGTTACGAAAATTGTGCTCTCGTGAACTCCTTCATTTAATAAATTCTTTCTATTATTTTCGGTTGGGGAAAAATGATAATCGGCAATAACACCTGTGATTTTTCGGTGCATTTCTTCTGGGAAAGGTGAGAATTTATCAAAAGTTCTAAGGCCGGCTTCAACGTGCCCCACTTTTGTTTTATTAAAAAAACCCGCAAGGCTACCTGCCATAGTGGTAGTTGTGTCGCCGTGAACCAAAATTAAATCGGGTTTTTCTTCTTTTATTATTGCTGAAATGCCATTTAAAGCATTTGTGGTTATTTGCTCCAAAGTTTGACATTCTTGCATTATATCAAGGTCAAAATCCGGCTTTACATCAAATATTTTCAAAACTTGGTCGAGCATTTGCCTATGCTGCGCGGTGACAAGAACTTTGCTTTCGATTTTTTCTGGAAATTTGGCAAGTTCCTTGACTAATGGTGCCATTTTTATTGCTTCCGGACGCGTGCCGAATATTGAGATTACTTTTATCATTGGAATCATCATTTCCTTTGAGAATTATGTTAAATTATATGAGGGGATATGTCAATTAAAATCAAAAAAGCCTATGGAAATGTGGAAAATTTCTTCGAAGTTTACGCACATTCCCACAGGCACTTCTATTGATTAAATAAAATTATAAATAATTATCCTTTTTTCTTGTCAATTTGCGGCATACCTGCAAATCTGTTTGAACGATTGATATCGCGCACAAAAGACGGGACATGTTGCCTTTGTGGTATTATTACTTCCGGTACTTTAGTGTGCGGCACTAAATTCTTTAAATTGATATTCTTTTCGATTTGATTTTTAGTTTCTTGGCTTCCTTTTACGCTTAGAGAATCTATTAAATTATTGATATTATGCTTGCTCCTAAATTTTGGTGGAACGGCGCTGAAAAAGGATACGTGCGGTGCCAATTTTATATTGCACGCCTCCATAATGTTTGCTATTCTTTTGGAACGTGGATGAATGGGGAATTTCATGGTTGAAATAATTCTATTCTTATATTCTTTCATATGTATTAAATCAGGAATTTCTCTAGCCGACATATTGCCATCGCAGCATGTATAAGTTTTGCCTTCAAATTGCAATTCACGTGTTTTTGTAGGCCTTTTGGTTATCACTCCTAGAGGTGAATTTAGCGTTGTACTAACTCTGCAAGCTTCTGCTATTGGTAAATTTTTAAAATTATCGGCAGAAAATATAAGAGCTGATTTAGTGCCATCTGGATTTATTTGTGTGGTTTGTATCATTAAATTTTTGCCAGTTTTTTCTTTAAGTTCTCCAAATGTCATATTACCCAAGTATTCTGCCATATTGTTCTCAATATTTGGAGTTTTTTTGAGTGCTTCTAAAATCTCTTTTTCAGATTTTCCGCTAGCCGAAAGAGCTAGAACAGCACCGCCGGCGCCATAACCGATATAATCATCTATTTCAATCCCTTGCTCCTTAAAGCTTTCGAGCGCCCCCACTGTGGTGCATGCTGAATTAAATATTGCGGGAGCAAATAATAAATTTCTCTCATTTATAGGTTTTTCTTCGACAGCCATTTAATTCTCCATTTCATCTTTGAGCGGAATTAGAATTAGATTGATAAAGCAGATAGTGGATTTTTTTGTATTGCCTTCTTAAGTTGTGCTGTGGCTTCTGCCTCTCTATTAGGTGCAGCCTTATGATCTTCATAAGCTTCTGCAAGCTTCATATCGGCGCGTCTTTTCCTATTTACTTTCGGATTAAACATATATTTGTTAAATTTTTTTATTCTGAAATTTATTGGAACAACGCTTTCAGTTAAAATTTCTGGCAAAGTAGACCCAACAAGACCAACAAACCCAGAAAGACCACTGCCAATAACTGTCCTTGCCATATCCAATCCAGCATGATTCGCATATAATGCAGCACCTACTGTAGCAACTGCTCCAATGATAGGAGGAACTACTTTATTTAAACTAGTGTCAACATCAACTAATGTACTTTGCTCTTCTCTAATATTACTTTTCAGATCTGCACGCTGCTCAGCATTCATATTGTGTATGCCTTTTAATAGACCTCTAATTTCAGCGATTCTTTCTCTAGGAATATTAACCTTTTTATTGTCATCAAACACTTTAATTCCTTCATTTTGAATTTTTTTATCCATTATTAATCCACTCCTTTAATTAACTTCTAAAATTATTCTATAAAATTTGAACGCATAAGTCAATCCATTTTGGGCGATTTGTGTTAAATTTCTGTAAAGATTATGTTAAATTTTGGTAAAGATATGTCATTGCGAGGGTTGAAATCCCGAAGCAATCCAGTGACTTAGACTTCAAAAGACGCTGGATTGCTTCGTCAGACACATTGTGTCCTCCTCGCAAAGACGCGTAAATAAAAAAGGACCGCGGCGACCGTGGAACAAAAGTAATTTGAAAACCTGCCAAAACAGGTGGGCGTCGCTAGAGTGATTTATAAGTCCCCTAGCCGAAGAAGCAATTGCTCCTAAGGGGGGCATTTACGCGTCACTCTAAGATTTGGACTCCCTAAATCAAAGCGTTGGTTTTAATACACTAATGTTCCACGAAGAAGCGCAGTTCTTATTATTATAATACGTTAAACGAACAAAAATGTCAAGCAACAAAATTTGACAAGAGTGTCAAAATGTAGTTGACGTCATTGCGAGCGAGGACTTGTCCAAGCGTGGCAATCTATACTCAAGTGACGAAAAACGTAGAACGCAACGTATATATAAAATATTGTATGGATTGCCACGGCTCGATAAATCTCGCCTCGCAATGATGCGTAACTTGTTTTAGCACTCCAAATTTGACAATTTAACTTTGTAAAATCATAATAAGGTTATGAAACATAACAAAGTTTTAGGGGATTTAGGCGAAGAATATGTGCGAAAATATCTTGAAAAAGAAGGATATAAAATTCTTCGGCATAATTTCAAGACCAGTTTTGCTGAGATTGATATTATTGCTCAAAAAGATGAGATAATTGCTTTTGTGGAAGTTAAAACGCGTGAAAACAAGGAATTTGGACGTCCGGCGGAAGCAGTTACAAAGTCAAAGCAACGTTCCATTAGGAACGCTGCGAGCGTGTATATAATGAATATTGACGACAAAATTGGGCGATTTGACGTGGCGGAAATTATTGCCACTATAAATCGAGATGGACTTGATGTTTTAGATTTTAATTATATTGAGAATGCGTTTTATTAAGTGTTAATATTTTTTGCTTACTACAAACTAAAACAACTGCACCTTGATTAAGGTGCAGTTGTTTTTATTTAGCAATTAATTACTTCCAAGTTTCGTAGCCATTTGCATCGCGTGTGTAATCATGTGCAACTGAAGCTTCTATAATGTCTGCAAAAGCCCAATATGTTGGAGAAAGATCTGAATACATATTGACATATGCGGCCGGAACATTTGCCGCTTGCAAGCGTCTGCCTAATATCTTATTGACAATGGTTACTACTTCCGCGCGAGTTATATTGCCCGTAGGCTTAAAAGTGCCATCAGGATAAC
>Ga0123354_10015158_pt1 | contig 12024 bp, 10 predicted proteins | sample TergutLab28metaG_2_FD_97872 | JGI IMG/M metagenome (GOLD analysis project Ga0123354, IMG submission 97872) | Labiotermes labralis P4 segment gut microbial communities from Petit-Saut dam, French Guiana - Lab288 P4 | ecosystem: Host-associated > Arthropoda: Insects > Digestive system > Gut ... | reverse complement strand
AGTTTTGAGAAATCATTTACACAATACACCGAATATGACAGCCAAATAGATTTGATGTCCATTAAAGATGCTTCGATAAGCACCGTTGTTGAACTTTTGGTGGAGGATATTTTTAATCAAGCCGTAGTAAATTGGTAAAAAAACGATACAGACATGACACGAAAAAATTTCTCGGAAATCATCAATTGCTTTCAGTCTCCCGAAGAGGCGCAGTTGCCACAGTTGGAGAAAGAGGTATTTCAATATCCTTACAGTCAAACACTTTGGATGTTGTTGGCGGCGGGTTGGGCTTTATACGACCCGTTGAAGTTCCAACAAAATCTGCCCAAGATAGCCACCATCGTCCCCGCCCGAGCGCAACTCAAAGAGGTTGTCAGTCGCTCCATCAACAAATCGCCGCTTATTATTCCGGTATTTTCGATTATTGAAGACACGCCGGTCGTGGTGCCGGTGTCGCAGGAGCCGGAAGAAACGTTTATTCCCATCGAGGTGGAAGTCATCTCCGAGTCATCCATCACCGAAAACTACCTTCAATCGCTGATGAACCAGTTGGAAGAAATCGAAAACGAGATTACCGATTTCATGGACGAGACGCAAAACCGTCCGCAACCCCAGCCACAGGAAATAACCCCCGTTACCGACTACGACATCAAAAAAATAGAAGAACCTCAACCCGAAAAAAACATCCAATCCGACACAAAAAAACACGAGACCGCGCTGATTATTGACCAATTTTTGGAGAAACAACCGACCATCTCACGAACAACGGGCGAATTTTTTAACCCCGAAAACATCATCGAGCAAAGCATTGACGAATCGCAACAGCCTGTTAGTGAGACGTTAGCGATTATTTTAGAGAAACAAGGGCAGCATCAAAAGGCTATTGAAATTTATCGAAAATTAATTTTGGCATATCCGGAAAAAAGCAGTATCTTTGCACCCCGAATTGAAAATTTGTCAAATATTTAATATTCAGAGTAATGGGATTATATATTTTAGTAGCAGTTTTAATACTTGTTGTATGTTTTTTCTTAGGATTGATTGTCTTGGTACAAGATTCTAAAGGTGGCGGATTGGCGTCAAATTTTTCATCGTCCAACCAATATATGGGCGTCCGTAAAACAGCCGACTTTTTGGAAAAATCAACATGGACTTTAGCCATTCTTTTGTTGGCGTTCAGTTTAATTTCTGTCATCGTCATCCCGCGTGGCATCGGCGTTGGCTCCAACTTAAACAGCACCGAGCAAATGATACAGGAAAAAGCTCAACAACAAGAAGTTTTATTTAACATTCCGACAGCTCCCGAACAACAAGGAAGCAGCGCGGAAGGGGAATAGGACGAAATAGCAGAGACTCCGTTAATTATGCTCATGCATGACATGCGATTTATTACATAATGTACCCTTCGCCGAAAATGCGAAAGTTGATTTGGTGATACCACCGAGTGTTTTGAACTTTGTGACCACAAATAAATGCACTGCGGCATGTTGTAATTGTTGTTTTTCATGTAATTCGAAAAATAAGGATAGGCTTACGCTATCCAATATGAAAAAATATATCAATCAAGCGGTGAGAGCATATCCTTCATTGAAGATTGCTGTTTTTACAGGAGGTGAATGTTTTACACTTGGACAGTCTTTAGAAAAAATCATTAGATATAGTCATTTTAAAGGGCTTGCTACACGAGTAGTAACAAATGCATATTGGGCAACAACTTTTAAAAAAGCTTATTTGCGTTTAGCACCATTAGTCGATGCAGGGCTTACAGAGGTTAACATAAGTACTGGGGACGAGCATCAAAAATGGGTTCCATTAAACAACGTTGTAAATGGTATTATCGCATCTTTAAAGCTAGGATTACCAACCGCTATCAATATTGAAACCAACGAATCATCCAATTTCAATGCTGATGTTTTGAGAAATGATTATCGACTTAAAAAATACTTCAAATTATACGAAGGCAATAAATTACTTTTAATGAATGGTTTATGGATGCCTTTTACAAAGACAATACAAGAAGAAAAAACAACCAAAAATAATTCAACAAGAAAAGTGATTTTACCTTCACAACGCACACATTGTACGGGTTTATTTAATACAATTTCCATAAACCCGCTTCATCAAGTTTACGCTTGCTGCGGATTAACATCGGAATATATTCCATATTTAAGATTAGGGGACGCAAAAAAAATACCCTTGCGCGACTTATATGAATATCAATTTAAAGACTTTTTGAAAATATGGTTGTATATAGACGGCCCTAAAAAAATTTTAGACTTTTGTTTAAACAAAAGAAACCGACATTTTGTTAATGCAGAGAACAAGCATATTTGTCAAATATGTGCGGAATTATGTAATGATGAGCAAAATATAGATATCTTACAATCATATCATCAAGATATCTTTTTAAATGTTATGTTAAAATATTATCTTCGAACACACACAAAAACCAATTTTAATGAAAAAAAATAAATATGTTACTAAATCCGTGGCAGGGACTGTTGCCACCAGTATTTTAATTAATTCATGTTCACCAGCTTTAATAGAAGATCCTTTATCAAGGGATATTGACATAATCTATAAAACAAACTTGATTTCAAACGATTGGGGGAGTATTGCTATCCCTATATCTTTTAACTTACAAGTAGGAGATGCAAATTATATGTTCTTTTTACAGAAACTTGCAATGGATATTATTAATAATCCACAAATTGCCCAAAGATTTATAGAAGACCCAAGTGCGTTTTTAAATAAATACGGCTGCAATATACCTCTTAATCTTGATGAAGAGACTTTAAAGTTGGTTTTAGCATTAGGGGATTCAGATATCAATGTTGCTATAAAAAATAACAATGTATCATTATTTTTAGATTTGTGCAAAGAAAAAGATTTATTTATTTCTACAGAGAATGCTTTTTCACATTTATATGATAATCCGGAAATCCAAGCAAAGTTAGTCGAATTAGGATTTGATGATTTAGAAATTATCTTTACACCTTATTTCCCCATTGTTTTTGTTGCAGTTGTGATTGCAATATCTACAGTTGTTGTTTACATAGTAGCTTACGATGAAGTTTATGTTGCGGGATCTGCTACGTTAAATTCATTAAGGGGGATCAATCCTATTCTTACTGTTTGGGCACTAAAAGGAGACCCTGACTACACCTATGTCGCAGCGAGCGAATTGGTGGAAAGGCAAATTGAAGCAGTGATTGATTTCATAAAACGTGAAAATCCCTCTTATTTTGAAAACAATTCGGAAGCAAATTTACGAGCATTATTAAAAATGAACGCGTTTTAACTATAATCATTATGAACACGACAATGAAAGTACGATGGAGTATTACGGTGTGGCTAATCACATTAGTCTTTATTATTGTGATAGCTTATACAGAATATTTTATGGTTGCAAATGATAAAATCATTTGGCCGATTGTTATTGCTTTGGTATTATTGTTTTGCGTTGCCTATGCCCCACTTTCCATATCGTTGAATCATTCCGAACTTGTTTTGAAAAAAATAATCGGAAAAATCAGTATCCCATATCATCAAATTGAGATAATTGAACCATTTACATTTACCAACGACGTCAGAATTTTCGGGAGCGGAGGTGTTTGTGGTTATATCGGTATCTTTTCTAATGACGAAAAAGGGCGATATTATTCTTATATTGGAGAGGTCAAACAGGCTTTTTTCATTGTTACCAAAAGTGGGAAAAAATATGCTTTTAGCTGTGAAAATGCACCATTTGTAATAGAAACCATAAAAAAGAACATTCAACATGGAAGAATTTAATTGTGATTGGAATTCGGAAACATATATTGTAACCATTCTTGTTTTTATAGTCTTAATATGTACTACAATATTTTCCTTTCGGAAAAGAAAAAGAAAACTTCTTCCAATCATTTTTACATCATTATTATGGTTAGTTCCTGTAATAATGTTATTTCAGATGCCATCGAAAATTTTATTGAATGCTAACAGCATTATTATTAAAGGCATCGCCCATAATATTGTCATCATAGACTTGAAAGATATTACCACTATTGAAGGATATGAACAAACTGATACCACTATCCGAAAATTTGGATCGGGAGGCTTATTTGGGAATATTGGAACTTTTGAAAATAAACAATTAGGAACTTTTCAAATGTATGTAACAAATAAAAATAACTCTGTTTTAATCAAAACAAAAACAGAAACATACGTGATTAATTGTGAAAATCCTGATTTATTCATACAACAAATTGTTTATTATTGTGATATTAATGTCAGGGAAACGACACAAAAATGCCAGAATGTCATGTCATTTTGATATTTTATCGTGTTTTGTTCTTTAAAAATCCCTTTGGCACAGAAAATGCTAAGAGAAAAGCACAACAAAATTTAGTATTATTTAAAAGGAAAAATAAAAAATTATGGACAAATTGAAAATCAAGCCATTAGCTGACAGGGTGATTATCGAACCCGCAGCAGCAGAAGAAAAAACCGCATCAGGAATTATTATTCCCGATACCGCTAAAGAAAAACCACAAAAAGGAACCGTTTTAGCCGCAGGTCCCGGAAAAAAAGACGAACCGATGACCCTGAAAGCAGGCGATGTTGTATTATATGGTAAATATTCCGGCACAGAAATCAACGTTGAGGGCAACAACTATCTCATCATGCGCGAATCGGACGTATTGGCGATTATCTAATCTAAATTATTGAATAACAAATAAATACAGAATAACTATGGCAAAAGACATTTTTTATAACATGGAAGCACGCGACCTTCTGAAAAAAGGCGTGGACACATTGGCAGACGCAGTAAAAGTAACTTTAGGTCCTAAAGGACGTAACGTAATCCTCGAAAAATCGTTTGGCGCACCCAACGTAACCAAAGACGGCGTTACCGTTGCCAAAGAAATCGAATTGAAAAATCCCATCGAAAACATGGGCGCACAAATGGTGAAAGAAGTGGCGTCGAAAACCAACGACCTCGCCGGCGACGGCACCACCACCGCCACCGTATTGGCACAAGCCATCGTTGCCACCGGACTGAAAAACGTAACCGCCGGAGCCAACCCCATGGACTTGAAACGCGGTATTGACAAAGCCGTTACCGCCGTTGTTGATTCACTGAAAAAACAATCGCAAGAAATTGGCAACTGCAACAAAAAAATCAAACAGGTAGCCACCATCTCCGCCAATAACGACGCCGAAATAGGTCGCCTCATCGCCGACGCTATGGATCGCGTTAAAAAAGAAGGCGTTATCACCATCGAAGAAGCAAAAAGCATCGAAACTTCCGTAGAAGTTGTTGAAGGAATGCAGTTTGACCGTGGATATATCTCCGCCTACTTCATCACCGACACCGAAAAAATGGAGTGCGTCTATGAAAATCCGTTGATCCTGATTTACGACAAAAAAATCAGCGTGATGAAAGATTTTCTCCCCGTTTTAGAAAAAACCGTTCAAACCGGACGTCCGCTCGTGATCATCGCCGAAGACATCGAAGGCGAAGCATTAGCAACGTTGGTAGTCAATAAATTACGTGGCTCTTTGAAAATTGCCGCCGTGAAAGCCCCCGGCTTCGGCGACAGAAGAAAAGAGATGCTCGAAGACATCGCCATCCTCACCGGCGGCGTTGTCATCTCCGAAGAAAAAGGATTCAAATTGGAAGATACCACGCTGGATATGCTCGGTAGCGCCGAAAAAATCAACATTGACAAAGATAAAACCACCATCGTCAATGGCTCCGGCGACAAAGACGGCATCAAAGCCCGCGTAGGACAAATAAAAGCGCAAATAGAAACCACCACCAGCGACTACGACAAAGAAAAACTGCAAGAACGCTTGGCGAAATTAGCCGGCGGCGTTGCCGTAATCTATGTAGGCGCAGCCAGCGAAATAGAGTTGAAAGAGAAAAAAGACCGTTTTGACGACGCTCTGAACGCCACCCGTGCCGCTATCGAAGAAGGAATTATCCCCGGCGGCGGCGTAGCTTTCATCCGCGCCATTGACGCTATTGAAAAACTCAAAGGCATCAACGAAGACGAAACAACAGGTATCGCCATCGTTCGCCGTGCCTTAGAAGAGCCGATGCGTCAAATCGTGGAAAATGCCGGTCTCGAAGGCTCTATCATCGTTCAACGGGTGAAAAAAGGCAAAGGAGACTTCGGATTCAACGCACAAACCGAAGTTTATGAAAACCTCTTTGAAAGTGGCGTCATTGACCCCACCAAAGTAGCACGTGTAGCATTAGAAAACGCAGCATCCATCGCAGGAATGTTGCTGACAACCGAAGCCGTCGTCGCAGAAAATAAAGACGACAAAGATAAAGCGCCTATGATGCCCGGCGGCGGAATGCCCGGAGGAATGGGTGGAATGTATTAGAAATCAATTTTTTTTCATATTGTTTGTTTTTTTAAAAAGCCTGCTGGAATCCCCTTCCGGCGGGCTTTTGTTTTCTATCGGTTGCTTGCAAAATATTTTCCTATATGGGAATAAAATGAACTGATTACAACGCCCGTTATAGGTAAAACCACACCTCAAACAACCTCCACCGCACTTTGTCCATTCAGTTTTTTCACCACTCTGATTTGTGTAGCGATGCGTTCGGTAACTTCGGCTACGTGGGAGATAAGTCCGATTTTTTTCCCTTGTGCGTGCAGACATTCGAGGGCGTCCATCGCTGTTCCAAGTGTTTCGGAGTCGAGGGAACCAAAGCCCTCGTCAATAAACAGCGATTCGATCTTCATCCTGTTCGATGACAACGAAGACAGTCCCAGTGCCAACGCCAATGAGATGAGAAACGATTCTCCCCCCGAAAGAGAATGAACCGTGCGGATTTCACCAAGCATATCTAAATCAATCACTTGCAACGACAAACTCTCCGGTATGCGTTGTAGTTCATAACGTTTCGACAGGGTTGTCAGATGTTTGTTGGAATAATGTAGCAGGGCGTCGAGCGTATATCCTTGTGCCTGTTCTTTGAACTTCGCACCCGTTGCCGAACCGAAGAGGTCGTTTAGTTTTTTCCAGTTTTCGACTAATGATTCCTTTTGTCGTCTTTCGTTTTCAAGCGCGTTGTGTCGTTCTTTTTCCTTGGCATGATTTTCAAAAATGGCGTTTATTTCGGTAATACGTTTGATGGAATCCTCAAATAGTTGCTCATTATGAGCAAGTTGCTCACTCAAAAACCCGATGGTCTCGTCTTGATTTTCGGGTTTTATTTTTGCTTCCTGATGTTTGATAAGGTTATTCAGACGCTCGGAACGTGTGGCTTGAGCGGTGGTTTTCTGCTCTTTTAATTTGTTTAACGCCTCTTTCTCCGTACGTATCCACGCCATGTCGATGGAAAATATCTCTGCGAGTTGTGTTTCGGTGATGGTTTCGTTTTTTTCGGAAATCCATTTTTCAATCGTCGTTTTAGCGGAGGTACATTGTGAGGAAAGACGGTTGAGTTCGTCGTTTATTCGTTCAATACTTCCCGTTAAGGCGGCTACTTCTTTTAAGGTTTTTTCTTTTGCATCAACTCCTCTTTTGATCTTTTCGTCCAATGCACTCCTTGTGGATGCGTAATAGGCGACAACTTCGTTGACCGGCTTTCCGTTTAACAGCAGGGAACGTTCTTGTTGAAGTTTTTCGATAAATTGAAACATTTCGGCATGTTTGGCTGTTTTTGTGTTCAAGGTCGGAATGGCTTCGGACAGGCTGTTTTGTTCATGTTGGAGTTGGGTCTTTTTGTTGCTGATGGCTGTTTCTTGTTGTGTGATTTTCAGGCTGTTATCATTCCATTGCTCGGCGGTCTTTTGAAGAAATTGCTGTAAATGTCCCGTTTCAAACGATAGCTCTTTACACTCCAATCCGGTTAGGTATTGTTGGACTTTTTGCAGCGTTTGTTTGAGATGCGATTCAAGGTTCGTTTCGATGGTATTTAGGCGGAGGGTTTCATTTTTTAAGGCTTCTATTTTACTGTTGGAAGTGTCAATATTTGCCTTATTTTTCTCTTTGGCGCGGGTTAGTTCAGCTTCTTGCAGGCTTTGTTCAACGGCAGGTTCATGTAACGGATGGTGCAAACTTCCGCAAACGGGACAAGGTTTTCCCTCTTCCAAACTGTTCCGCAACAAGGCAATCTCCGCAGGAAGCAACCGGCTCAGTCGCTCCGATTCCTGATGAAGAACAGACAATGCCTCCACTGCAACGTTAAGCTCTGTCTCTCGTTGCCGTAGCGTTTCTTTGATTTCCTTTTGCTGTTTTTGGGATGCGGCAGCATCATTTAAAAGGTTGATAATGAGATTGATGTCCGGAATAATGTTGCGCTCTTTTTCATGTTCTTGAAACCAAACTTGGAGTTGATGAAGTTTTTTCTCTCCATCAAGAATGTCGGACTGCGTTGTTTGTATGTTGCGTTCTATACGCTCTTTCGACAGTCGTATGGCTTCGAGGTCTTTTTTTATCTCCGTTTCGTTGTTTTTTGCTTCCGAAATTTTGGTCTCCAACTCCCGCGCTTTGATGATGTCCGGTTCGATACGGGCTGCTTCTTGTTCAAAGTTGTTTTTTTGCTGATCCAACGCCGATAGAGCGGTTTGGATTTTTATGGAATGGTCGTTTTTCTCAGACAGTTCGGTTTTTTGTTTTTCCGTAGCGATACGGTTGATGTCTAATTGCCGACTGTCATGTTGAAATTGAATAAACACATCACGTATTTCCTGCACAGTATCAATACGTTCCATATTGTCATACCGCGACTGAGCTGCGAGAATGGCTTCCGTTGCTGCCTGTAAAGCGTTTTCGGATGATGCCACGTCATTTTTCAATGTCGTCTCCTGTTGCAGCCATTTTATCTTTTCCCTGAGTGTGTTGGAAGTCGTTTTCAGCGTTTCGACGGTCTCTGTAACTTGTTGTTTTTCTGTATTATATGTTGCCATCTCATCTTCCGACAACAGGGCAATCTCTTTGATGCGCTCTTGCAGCAAGCGATAGTCGTTTTCGACAGACTTGCTTTTTTCATAGATGACCATCGAGATGCGGGAGTAGATGTCGGTGCCTGTCAGTTTCTCAAGCAGTTCGGCTTTTTCATCTTTTTTTGCCTTTAAAAAAGTGGCAAAATCGCCTTGTGCAAGCAGTACGGCGCGGGTAAACTGCTCAAACGACAATCCTATCAGTTGGGTGATTTTGAGCAACAACTCCTTTTTTCCGCCTTGTTCTTCCATGTTGGTGGAGAGGTTTTTTAAACGGATTTCGCTGGGTTGCAACTTCCCGTTGGCTTTGTCTCTTGCCCGCCGTACCATCCATGTAGAACGAAAAATGTCGCCGTTTAACGCAACAAAATCCGCTTCGGCATAACCATCGGAAGTTCCGCGCCGCAAAATGTTACGGCAGTCATCCTGACTAATAGTTTCATTTTGAACGTCTTGGATAAATACTTTGTTTTCTCCGGCATGTTTCATGCGCGGCGTGTTGTCGAAAAGTGCCAGACATAAGGCGTCTAACAGCGTTGATTTTCCCGAACCGGTATTGCCTGTGATGGCGAAAATCCCCGTTGACTTCAAAGGCTCCAACGTGAAATCAACTTTAAAAAAACCTTCCAAAGAAGCCAAATTTTTCCCTCTTATAGCTAATATTTTCATGGCGCAACCTCTTGTATAACACTGTGTAAAAGATTTTTCATGCCTTCGGGCATCGTTTCCCCGAAACGCCGCTTGAAGATGTCGCCTGCCACATCCATCGGATTGATTTTTTGAAAATCCTCAAAGGTGATAGAAGTAGTTTGTCGTTCCGTTTTCGGGCTTAGGGCGACCAAGCGGGCTAACCGCACCGATTTATTATTCAAAGCACTCTCTACGTAGTAACGAAGAGAAGGCTCAGGTTCGGAGATGAGAATTTTCACCTCCAAATAGGGCGAAGTGTCGGAGATCGTGCCTTCCGGCAGCTTGGCAATGGCTTGCAGCACTTCGGCAAGCGGAAGCGGCTCGTTTGGAATGCTCATCAACTTTACCGGCGGCTCAAATGGAATGGTTTCAATAGCAATATCATTTTCCGCCAACGTTATCAATGTAACGCTTTGCTTGTTGTTTTTTTCGGCAAAAGACATCGGTAGCGGGGCTCCCGAATAACGAACATTGTCGCGTTTTGCAATGCGCTGGGAGCGGTGCAGATGCCCTAAAGCTGTGTAGGTGAAATTTTTAGAGAAGATGTCGGACGAAATACTCTCCAATCCACCAATGATGACGCGTTCGGAACGGTCGTCGTCCGATATTTCGGCACCCGTTGTTTGCAGATGTCCCATGGCGATGATCGGCTCCGGTCGCTCCTTGACCTGTTCATAGAGCAACGCAAACATCTTTTCAACGCCCTGCGCATAGCTTTCGGCAGGGGGATAATCGCCTTGCCTTAAATACGGCACAGCCAAACACCACGCCGCAGGCTTCGCCCTTTGATAAAGCGGTACAATCAAATGTTCACAGTCAATGTCGCCCACTTCGGTTCGACGGACAACACCCCTTACGGTAATGTTCATCTCTTCAAACAACGGATTGGGTGCCTCAAGCCGTGCAGCCGAATCGTGATTGCCTGCTATGATAACAATCTGTAAATGTGGGGTTTCCGTTGTTATCTCCCGTAAAAACTTATAAAATATCTTTTGAGACTCTGCCGCCGGATTTTGCGAATCGAAAATATCGCCCGCAATCAACAACGCATCCACCGACAAGGTTTTAACCTGCGCCTTTAACCATTTTAAGAAAAAGAGATGCTCCTTTTTCCTGTCATATTCGTAAAATGTTTGTCCAAGATGCCAATCGGCGGTGTGGATGATTTTCATTATGAAAGGTATGATATTTTTATTTTAAATTTTCGGATAATCCAACGAGTAATGCAACCCAATACTCTCCTTCCGCTGCATCGCCTGTTTGATGACGATATAGGCAATGTTGATGATGTTGCGCAGTTCGCAAATTTCACGGGTCAAGATGGAGCGGTCGTATAACTCTTCCGTTTCGTGGTGGATAATTTTCAACCTGTCCAATGCGCGTTTTAAACGCAAGTCGGAGCGTACAATCCCTACATAACTCGACATGATTTGTTGTATCTCTTTGAGCGACTGTGTGATAAGTACCAACTCCTCGTTAAGCACCATGCCTTCGGCATTCCATTCGGGAACTTTTTCACAAAACGAAATCTTTGCAAAACGGGCTAAGGCGTGCTGCGCCGCACGATGAGAAAACACAACGGCTTCGAGCAAGCTGTTGGAAGCCAAGCGGTTAGCTCCATGAAGTCCGGTGCAGGCACATTCGCCCGACGCATACAAGTGATGGATGGTCGTTCGGGCAAACTCGTCGGTGGCGATGCCTCCGCAGAGATAGTGCGCCGCCGGAACAACGGGAATCATATCCTTACGGATGTCTATCCCGATGCTGAGACATTTGGCAAAGATGCCGGGAAACTCTTCGATGAGACGGTTGGGATTCAGATGCCGACAATCGAGCATGACGTGGTCGCCGCCGGTGATTTTCATCTCCTTGTCAATGGCACGTGCCACGATGTCGCGGGGTGCCAGCGATTTGCGCGCATCATATTTCTGCATAAACTCCTTACCATCAATGCCTTTCAAAATGGCACCGAAGCCCCGCAACGCTTCCGTAATCAAAAACGAAGGCGTCTCACCCGGATTGTAAAGCGAGGTTGGGTGAAACTGAAAAAACTCCATATTGGTAACGATGCCTTTGGCACGATAGACCATCGCGATGCCGTCGCCGGTGGCAATGCGCGGATTGGTAGTAGTAAGATATGCGTTGCCGGCACCGCCGGTAGCCAACAGGGTGATTTTTGAAAGAACGGTAGATATGGTTTTAAAATCATCCCGCAAAACGTATGCTCCGTAGCAGGAAATGTCTTTGCGCTGGCGTGTAACTTCCTCTCCCAGATGGTGTTGCGTGATGATGTCAATGGCAAAGGAATTTTCCCAGATTTCGATGTTTTTATGGGTACAGACGGCTTCATACAGGGCGCGTTCAATCTCATTTCCCGTTGAATCTT
>Ga0123354_10015155_pt1 | contig 12025 bp, 7 predicted proteins | sample TergutLab28metaG_2_FD_97872 | JGI IMG/M metagenome (GOLD analysis project Ga0123354, IMG submission 97872) | Labiotermes labralis P4 segment gut microbial communities from Petit-Saut dam, French Guiana - Lab288 P4 | ecosystem: Host-associated > Arthropoda: Insects > Digestive system > Gut ... | reverse complement strand
TAATCGATGCTGAAACTGGTCTCCTTTCACATCCAAGCACACTGGAATGCGTTTCTCCAAATTCTGGAATACTTTTCCCAAAGTGTCGACGTTGACGGCTTGATTCTCTTGGCGTGTAGCGTCTTTGAGTTGTTCGATTGTGCGGGGTGTATTTTTGTACACTTTGGCCTTCAGTAGGCCCCAAAGAAAGAAGTCGTCAGGCGTTAGATCGGCTTCCCATTGTCTGTAACTTTTTAACCAATTTCTGGATGGAACACTTCGATGGTGCACGTCTTTCACCAAATTCCGTTCGAAATGCCGTTTGGCATGCTTCAAATGAACCTGTTTGCCAGTATTTACAAACGAGAAACCCGCGCTGTTCGACTGTATACGTAGACAATAGTTTGGGGCCTCTAGCGAGAGACTCACCCTGTATAATTTTATATTGTAGCTCTAGATAAGCTTGTCGTGCAGTTAGTGAAATGAAAACACCTTGTTCTCTTTTCTGGCCGGTCTACCAACAACCAACAGGTCTACCAACCGGTTTTTATCCACGGATCCTAAAGTACAAAGATAGTACTACTACCCTTTATATCGATAGCAAAGATTACATAAGTAGAGCTGTCTCGGGTACCAAAGTGAATATTGTGGAACGTGTTTAATTATGAGTTCCCAACAAAGCTCTATAATTCATGACAGGCTTTCAGAAGCTTCATCCTTGGTTAATGAAATGTTTAATTATCGTTAACCATTTTAAACACGAATTTCACGTAGATGACAAAACACCGAGTCTAACAAAGAATCACCAGGTTAATGTTGTGAAGCAAATGATGGCTGTTTAAGGTGTGAATTGTACGAAACGGTTAGAAACATTGCGTCGCAAAATGCATATTTTGATATCAGAGCACGGTGTGTGTGCGTGTGTGTGTGGTGTGTGTGTGTGTGTGTGTGTGGTGTGTATGTGTGTGTGTACAGTCACGTGAAGTGTGCGTGTGCCTTAGAGGGGAGCCTGGTTAGCGTCGTCGTTGTAGTGATTAGCTAGAATGTTGTCGGTCCGGGGTTCTAATCGCGGAAGGGGGAAAACATTTCCTTTCTCAAAAACTGTCCACACCAGCTCTGGGTACAGGGGTTTTTTTCCTCTGGGTGGAGCGACCGAGGCCTAAGTTACCAAGGTTAGGAATGAGTGGAGCTATACCTCTGCTCCCCCTCTATGACTTCTTGGCACCCGCAGTGACAGCTTTACCTTCACCGCTCTCTACGTGCTACTTGGAATGCAGAAAGGCACAAAGTGGTAATGTTCGGTGATATGCGGAAGGCCTTCGTGGAGAAGACTGTGGACAGTTTCTTCAATTTACTAACATTTGCGAGGAATCAGTTAGAAGAACTGCAACTCGTATGTCAGAATTTCGGTGCGTGGCCGTGATTGCAGTGAGTGGGGTGTTGGTCAGGTGGAGGGAGCCGACTGTAGTGCCCGGATATGAAACTGCGGGTGAGTTATGAACCGACGGCCTACGGAATGTTAAGACCCATCTTGGAAACATTAATATATGACTTAGATGCTACGAAGAGAGGGCGTCCTGAGTTGAAATCGCGGAATCCAATTATGTTTATTAATTTTAAGGTGTCGAAATTTATGTTGCCAGTCTCGTTACCTGTGTCTTTCTGTGTGACTTGACTGAGATCTTTGTTCCTCTGGGATACTGCTCCGCTTCACTGGGCGATTGGTGTCCAGCGCTTTGAGACAACGCGGTGATTTCCGTCTTCAGGGCCCATCTTGTTAAAAGGTCCAATGTCCGTGGTTAATCATAATGTAACTAGTTATTATGTAGCAACGTCAGACGAGCCCCGCTATTTCCCCGTATACTGAGACAAATCAATGCTTTCCAACCAATTTATGTTAGATACGTTGCAATTTTATCCTCTCATCGACACTCAGTTCTTCCAAGTGACCTGTTTCCCTGAGGTTTCCGTACCAAAACCATACATGCACCTCTTCAACCTTCCATACGTGCCACATGCCCCGCCATTCTCACAATTCTTGTTTAATCATGCGGATGATACTCGTGAGGAGTATAAATCGTGAAAGAGTCACTGTGCAATCTCCTGCAGTGCCCTGATCTGTGATACTGATACGGTCGTTAAATAATACATAAATAGATAAATGGTATGTCCGGAGTGTTGTCATCGGCAGTATTGGTGGAATAAAAGATGTGGCTACTGCATGAGAGTGACGCGACGAAGTTATCACGTCCGGCCCCTCGGCGAGTTATGTGCGCTGTAGCTATGTATGTAGTCGGTTTGCGCTGGAAGGCAAGATGTCTTGATAGTTCGGTAGAGAGGGATTTGTGAGCGCAGTAGCTATGCGCCTGTGTGATGTACAGAACCGGATTTACCAGAGGCTTCTGGCGAGCGTAAGAGCGGAGGCAGGCGTCACTCCGTAACTAACACAAAGCTCCCATTCCCTTTTGTACACATTACTATAAATCTTCGTGTTCTTGCAGACGTTCCTTGGTCAGGTTTTTGTTCTTGAGGTGGTCAATAAATCTGCTTTTATGGAGTCACAGAAATGAACCAAGAAAGTAGGGGAGAACGTAACAATGGCTTATCAAATATAGGCCAGTCACGGAGGTGACAGGAATGCGGTCTTATGGGTTGTGAAACCGATATTTCGGAGGAAACTTCCGGGGCGTCAGTAGGTAGACACGGGCTGTCTCTGAAACGTCTAAGCATTGGCGGTGCGAATGGGATGTAATAGTAAGTATATCACAACGCTGCATTTGTTTCCATACCTCCCGGTTCTGTGTCGAAATTCGGACCGAGAGGGAGTGGACGTTCGACTCGGATGACAGTTGTCCCGATTTACATCAAGTGACGGCGTCGCCACAACCGTATAATTTTTGTTGGTTGTGCGTGCAGTCGGCCTTGGCTATGACTTAGGTTACTGGTATATGAGTATCTCTGACGTAAGGGCGGGGTGTACAAGGGGGGTTGTGTCTAGTTTGATGAAATGGGGGCACGCTTAATGACTATTTATTTCCTATACTACAAACATACGTAATGCGGATGACACTGTCTATCACACAAAAACCTCTACATATCGCACCCTGTTCTCGCTCTAACTTATCCTGCATCTCACTCTCCTAATATTCCAGGGACAAAGTGTGTCTTTTTATTATAATTCATCCCGTTGTGTTTCACTGTATTGGTGTACGAACAAAGTGTGTCAAAACACAACACTTTAAGGTCACACAATAATGTGCTGCATGTTTCGATTCGTGGTAACCATCATGGGACAACTTTTGTACGAAAGTTTAAAAACGTTCGGCACACCGGCCACATGCAAGTAACGTTTGAATGTTGGAATTTGAATGTATGTTTTTAAACGTTTGCTGATTGTTCTCATGAACCGCAACAAGTAGCATGTTGTGTGTGTGACGTCGTACTGTGTCTCTTGCTGCTGGAACTAAGCCTCACGTTTGCGAACAGCACAGCAGCCACCTGGACCGTTAGACTGCAGTTGAAATGTGATGGCACACGGTGACGCACGGGAGGGAAAGTGAAGGGGAAACTGGCGAATGGAGTGGGTAGCCAATACTCTTCACACTACCTCGGAACATGTTGTATCCAACATTACTACCGCTGATGCGCACACTTCAGCTGCCAGTAGTCGACTGAACTGACGCCCCCCCCCCCAGCCGATTTAAATGGACTCGTCCCTTGCGCCGAAAGACGAAATCTGGTTTCTGCGCATGTGCCATCACGTTTCAACTTGCCTCTTCGACGTGGCCGACAAGAGTGACAAAGTCCCGGGGGCAACTGACCCTGATTAATGACGTTGATATCACTAGTAATGCGCCGTGGCACCGTCATGTTTGTCCTCTCCGGCTAGTTACATCAAAACAGTGTGTACAGGGGGTTCGCGTTTCACGACTGTGAGCTGGTGTGTTTGTAGACATCACGCGCGGTACAGCGAGTTTCTTGTTACGTACAAGGAATACTGCAGCAACCGCTAACTGGACATATTACTGGCAGGCATAGTTTGAATTACATCGGCAGGGTGTTTTGACATTATAAGCACCTACCAGACTAGACTGCAAAAAAACAGCAATGCTTGTCAGCATATTGAATGATTTCCCAATACACTTCATTAGAATTTTAGAGTTAGGAATATTGATATAAGCAAAACGAACAGTACGGACGGGGAAAACCACAAATGCATACTAAAGATTGGTTGATAAAAATATAAAAGGTAGAGATGAAAGGATAATATGAAGTTGCTGTGATAAAAGATAGAAAGATGTGTAATTCGGAGGACTTGATATAAATTTGTTATTTCCGCTATGTCTATCACTTTTAAGAGTGACTTGACTCCATTACTAAACGATATATCTAATGAAATAACTTCATTTTGCGGGACCGTTCTCGCAAAATTGATTTGATTGAGAATTTCTGTTTTTATATGTGTTCAGAGAAGCCCTTCATTGGTCGTGATCACAAGCCGTCTCTGACAAAACTGTCCACTTGATTCGGCCTTTATTAGATACTTCATACAGGTTAAGCGCCATGTGCACCTGCACACTGCCATGCGTCCACTTACACGTAAGGCCCTGAGACTTTGGGTTTTGTGCGTTTCCTACCTTAGCCACCTCACCTCACGGGAATATGATCAGTTTGAAACGATTTCAAACACGTACTTATTAAGGGCGCTATACATTCTCAGTTAAACTGAGCGATTTTACTGTTTGACGCCATAACCTACGGAAAAAACTGAGTAAATTGCGCAGTTTTGAAGGGTAATAGAGCAGGCCTCAGAACTCTCCTTTCCAGTCGTCTTTAACACAGAGAACTGCGCAGTTCACTCGGGGAATCTCACAGTTTCCGCAGTTTGCCTACCTACACCACGATGGAATCATCTCAAGGCACTTAACCTTCAGCATCCGTTTCTAGTAATTCATTCAGCAGATGAGCATAGCATGATATATTCCTTTTCAATTACCACTTCTTACTGCACATTTTACGCTTTCTTTTTTTCTTTTCGGATAACATTATGGCCGATGTGGCTAGCAAACAGCAAACGACAGCCTTGTTTTTATCCATCATAGTCAAACGAACAAGAAGACAAACAGAACTGACAAAAAAAAAAAACTGACAAACCTGATGGGAAACCTGTGCTGTGCCAGAGAACGTTCAGTTGAGTTTTTTCGTGAAGTTTTCTTTTTACACAGTTAAACTGAACAGTTTAGCTTATGGGATGTATGGGACCCTTGAAGGGAGATACGGAATGATTGTCGCAACCCCCAGGCTCCTTGCCATCCTAACAATGCTCGTCGCTCTCAGGGCCTTTTAATTCGCCACCGTGGCCTCGTGTCATTGCCCATTAGATTGCCACAGTGCCTATATGATCGAGTCTACCCAAGCGTGGTGCAAAAGTGTGGTGCGTTAAGGGGCTTATCCGATCACAGGGAGCTGTTCAGTTTAGCAAATCACATGCAGTTACTCCGCTTCTTCAGCCTGTTCGGATTTGCCTCTTGGACTGCCGCAGTTCACACTTGAGGTATTTGGTTGGGACGAGACCAACCGCAGTGAAGCTGCCTGCACGGGTCGAGTAAACGTGGACATATTCTGCGTGCATGTCCTGAGTTGGATACGATCCCATGTTCACAGAGTTCGAGCATTCGAAGACTCTCTACGCATTAGACCGCAGAAACGCAAAATTAACCAGCCAAAGTTCAGTGGTTACTATATGAGCCATAACGACTAGCATTCATAAACTCTGTATTTTTCCCGCATACGGTTTTGTGTCCATGTGTTCTCGTCTGTTTCTCGTATCGAACAGTGATTATTTCCCTATGGAGCGTTACCTGTTGGTATTTTTATAATGCAGACACCGTGTTATCTGCGAGGTGGGAACTGAATTTTTGTGTGTGGTTTCGACTACCGGTATTGTTTAAACAGTTAAGTTATTAATAACATAATCACCCAAGAAATTGTGGGCTGGGATAGCTCAGTCGGTATAGAGACTCGCCATGGGCTGGACGGTCCGGGGATCGAATCCCGGTGGAGGCGAGATTCTCCGCACCCGTCCAGACCGGCCCTGGGGCCCACCCAGCCTTTTTTGTAATGGGTACTGGGTCTCTTTCCCGGGGGCAAAGAGACCGGGGCGTGGCGTTGACCACCCACCCCATCTAGCGTCGAGGTTAAAGAAAGAGTAGAGCTATACCTCTACTCCCCCTCTGGGCCTTCGTGGCCTGTTCTAGGGTGAACTTTACCTTTACCTTACCAAAGAAATTATTCTTGATGTTTTGTAACAAGACTTAGAAGGTACGTTATTTTGTAACAGGGTGTACAAGACACGCCATTTTGTAACAGGGTATACAAGACACGCCATTTTGTAACAGGGTATACAAGACACGCCATTTTGTAACAGGATGTAAAAGACACACCATTTTGTAACAGGGTATACAAGACAGGCCATTTTGTAACAGGGTGTACAAGGCACGCCATTTTGTAACAGGGTGTACAAGGCGCGTCATTTTAGAACAAGATGTAGAACATGCGACATTCTCGATCGTTCCTTCAGTCTATCCACCCGCAACGAGACGAAATGAGTATTCCGATGGAGTATATCTATTTTGAAAGGGGATTTTTAATATTTTGCTATACCTCGATGCCAAGCTAATCGCACATTTGCGTAGGATCCCCCTGTTTGGCATAGATTTACTTTCAAATTAAACTCGTGTTTGTTAGCTGTTTTGACCTCTGGCTTTCATGAAAGGGCTATTTTCGATAAACGCGCTGGCGTTCTAAATTGATATGCATGTAACGTACGGGTGTTATTCTGTTCATGCAAAATTTGCCGTGGAACTGCGAATCGGCGGCATTCACCGTTATGAAGTGTGGGGAGGCTCGCAGTGCCCAAGGTACAGTGTGCGCCCCCCGCTGATTGACGTCACTCCGTCAGGTCAGCCCGTCCTCCAGCTCGGCTTAGTACCTGAACCAATTGCACAACGTTAATTGGTTGGCTTTACAGGACCAAAGCAAATACGCCGTGGTGCTGCTGCAAGTGGCTCGTTATGTCAGGGACTAGTGCGCTATCTATATTGACGTCAAGCATTGAACTGTTCAACTGTTCAACTCCTGTTGCCTCTGGTCATCTTGGTATTCCCTTTCTCGTCGTCTTCATTCCTTCCTATCAGTCGGCTATCTGTTTTTTCTCCCTTTTATTGTACGTTCCCTGATTATTCCTCCTTTTCCCATTTTCCCCCGTCGTTCTATTCGCCCTCTTCGTTGTTTTCTTTTTCAGCTTTGCTTTCTCTTCTTCCCCCTTTCTTCTTGATATGCTGTCATTTATGATAACTTTCGGTTCACTGATTTTGTGTCTATTCATTTTGTCTCACTTTTCATTTTGCTGTTCGTTTTCCTTCCTCATATTTTCTCATCTATTATCATGTAAATATTTCTGTCCTTGACTTTCTGCCACTTTCATCCTTCTGCGTTTTTTTTTTCAGTTTCTTTCAGAACCTTCTTTTTCTTTTTCTTTCTCTTTTCCGTCATTATTTGCGCTCCAGCCTTGTGCCTGCCATAATCTCGCTCAGTCATACAGATGTGCGTATTCATGCGTCAGGATTACTGGAAGATGAACCAGCGTGTCCTAGTACACCTGTCTGCACCCCAGCAGCACATACAACACCTATCAGGCTGGTAACCTGCCGTTAGATTGGACAGTTCGTTTATGGGCCACTCGCCCACCCTCTTATACAAGGTAATATATCCTACAAAGATTGTTCTATTTAGGAAAGGCCCAGGTTTTTGCAGACGAAGAGACCATATATTCAGTGAGACTAGTGGTGTTGCCGCAAGATGACGTGGACAAATTCTTCCCTTCGGTTACTATTCGTATCGAAAAGTGGTGTGTGTGTACTGCTGAGGTCACATCCGGTCAGACATCAGTATCGACACATCCGTCATCGTGTTTCTGTTGAACCTCACAGAGAACGAAACGTAAACGTACTGTCAGTTACGGAAAGATATTTTAGCAGCTTTTGTAGCCCGCTCATTCGTTGCACAGTGTGTCTTGCAACAGGTCGATCCCTCTTCCAAAGCGAGCTTACCAGACAATGTGAGCTAGTGCTTCTTCTTTCAAATTCCACTATCTTATTTTTCCTCACGGTCGCCCAGTAGCTGCTTACGTCTTCTTCCTCGTCTTCCCGTTACTTCTATCCTTTCTTCTACCTTTCCTACAGTAGCATGTTTTAGATGACGGTTCCTACGCAAAATGTGACCTATCCGGTTTTGTCTTCCTTCAGTAGGACGTTCGTTTTGCACTTTACTCTGTGTCGTACGTCTTCATTTTTCACACGATCGGTCCAACTGATATCCATCCTATAATACTGTCCCCTAACAGTTTTCGAACCCTTTGGCTACTATGCAGAATTTGATGTTTGTTTGACCGTGCATCACTGATACAATATTATAAACGGCGAACTAGATGCAACAATAATAATTTTATTAATAATTTCAATCAGCTCAACATGTTTCGGGTGATAATTTCGCCCATCCTCAGGAGCACTTGACTGTGTTTACAGCTTATGGTATAATGCACCGGCGATGCTGCCTGCTGCTGAAAGCACAGTCCATTGCTCCTGAGGATGGGCGAAATTATCGCCAGAAATATGTTGAGCTGATTGGAATTATTAATAAAATTATTATTGTTGCATCCATTTGGCTGTTTATATTTTTGCACTGTGCAGAATGTTGGTATTCACACTAAGGGTGTTGCGTTACTGGTGTTCTGGATGTCAGTTTAAAAATCTCTCGTTATTAACCTCAAGAAAGCCATCAGTTTGATGCGAAATCTGCGCGCTGCTGGGAGGATATGACGCAGCGGTGGAAACCAGAAATCACTAACAGTTTGATACGTTGAATATTGCACATCGTTAGCCTTAGTGTGGAACACTCCGTTTTATACGGTTAGAGTATTTAAAAATATTAAGCTTCTCGGCTGATTAATTTGAAATTCAGCTTCATTTCTTTTACACACGAACCGCTGAGCCTAAATACGTTACCTTCCAAAGTATGATGAGCTTTTAGCATCCCAGCAACGTATATTTGGTTTATTTACTTTCTGTGAAACACTCAAAAGATGACAGCTATTCGGAAGTGTTGGGTTTACCGCATGTTAAGTGCTATTGATACATTTTACATTCATTGTTCCGTGCATCATTATAATTGTTCCAAAATAATTACCAACAAGATGACACTTATGGACTATCCTTTATTTTCAGGGGTAGTCGTCCTTCACTCTACATGTTTCGAGCTTCAGGGAGCTCATCATCAGGAGTTCACTTTTTTACTGTACAGGCAGCCTCTGGCATACTGTGTACTGTAACATGTAATGTTTATATTTAGTTATCTCTAAAATATAATTTGACTATTACAATTTTATAAAAGAGTTATTAAAAACTAAATACCTTCTGTGGTTAAAAGTTATAGTATAAAAATATAGTAATCAACTGTCTGTTAATTTTTTTTTTTTTTAGGAAAATGCAATGTTTTTGTTTATTTACGTCTTTTGCTGTATTCCACCCGTTCTCCTACGTAGGGGAACGGGTGGAATACAGCAAAAGATTACACAGTATGCCAGAGGCTGCCTGTACAGTAAAAAAGTGAACTCCTGATGATGAGCTCCATGAAGCTCGAAACATGTAGAGTGAAGGACGACTAACCCTGAAAATAAAGGATAGTCCATAAGTGTCATCTTGTTGGTAATTATTTTGGTGCTATTGATACCTTTAGCATACTTAACAAGGGCACAGATTTTAAACGCAGCGGACTTCAGGTCAGTTAATATTGCTAACACAATCAAGAAGAGTGGGCTATTAAGTACATTTTTAGTGCCCAGCAGGTTGCTGCGTCGATAACGCACTGCACTTGTATTTCGATACGGCCGGGCTCGAATCTTAGCCTGTCAATTACGCAGTCTCTACAGACAAAGTACGCGATACTACTTTGATTAGGGCACAGATGTTTCCTTCAAAATGCTTCACAATTTATCAGTTATGTATTTTCCTACCGTCTAAGTCAGGGGTATACAAATTTTCCAAAAATCAAGGAGCCACTTAAAAAATCCTGGGCACCAGAGAAGTGACATGAAGGAAGTTCCAAACCGAGGATCCACATATGTTAGGTGCCACAGTACAAAATGTAGTTGCCAAGGAGACCTGACACCAGGGATTTGTGCGCCCCCGTTCTTAGTCACTGACGGCGTCGTAAATTAAGCTACTGTGTACCACTGGGCGAAGATAAAAGGTCAAGGTGAAGGTAAATGTGAAGGTGAAGGTGAAGGTGAAGGTGAAGTTGTCCATGGAGACACAGTGGAGGTATATGAAGGATATAGGTATATCTCCACTCACCCTTAAACGCGGCACGAGACGGAAATGAGTTTTCAGTTTCACGCCCTGTCGTTTTATCTTCAGGTGCCCATTGAATAGGAAACTGTGTGGGCCCCAGAGAGTTTCCTGCTGAAATTCGGTCTTCGTCCACAGGCATTTAGCAACCACTACCGCGAAACTGAGTGCACTTAATTTTGTTTAAATTCTGGGTAACATTAACCCTTTACAGACGAAGCGCAGACAGCTTTATTTAAAGACCCAGTCCGTACCGCGCTGTAAACACTTTTCATCTGGGTTATAAAAACCAGTCAGTTTATGCTGTAAGTGGCACAAGTCGCTGTTTGTTCTCAGATAAATACAAAACACATAAATACAGTGTGGGCAGAGCGAACAGTTGTTGAATGTTAAACTGGTGGTGCATCACGTGACCGGTAGACTCTAAGATGTTAACGTAAATTATAATTAAGGATTCAGTTCGTACCTCACAGTAAACACATTACCTCCTCAGTACTTAAGGCAAACTGTAAATGTTTTGTGGGACAATATTCCCTGTTTACTGTGAGGATTATATGGAACACGTGAATACATTGTGTGGAGGCAATGTATAATTTTTATTGTTACACATGGCGATATACACTGGCCTTCAGGCGCTGAATCATCTTACAGTGAAATACAATATGTATGATGATGTGTCAGTTTTTAGGTAAATTTGCATAATTGTAAAAAAGCGACTATTAGCTTCTTCATCTCTGTCTGTCCGTCTAACTGTTCGTCCGTCTGTCCGCATGGAATAGCTTGGCTCCCACTGGACGGATTTCCAGGTAATTTGACATTTGATTATCGTTCGAAAATCTGTTGAGGAAATTAAAGTTTTAATTAAAGTCTGGAAAGAATGACATGTAATCTACATGAAGATTTACATACATTTGTGATAGTATTTCGGTGAATAGCTCTTAGAGTTGGAAGTGTTTAGAAAAAAGTTGTAGAGAAAATCAAAACGTACATGTTGTGTTCAGTAACTTGGGAAAATCGCACCGTTTATGAAACAGTGTGGAAAAAATATTGCAAACTTGAGGTTTGTTTGACCGTGCATCTTCCTCATGAAATAAAGTGAAATGCCATCTTGATACAACTAGGTAATTTTATTGATGTATTCTTAGCTCGATATGTTTCGGGTACATACGCCCATCATCAGGAGCATTAGATGTTGAGTTGCAGCATACGGTTTTCTGCACCGAGTTTTTGGATGCGTGGTGGTCTTGAGTGCCGCTGCGTAGGTCGTGTGTACGGTGCTGATGGTGCCATGATCTTGAGTGCCGCTGCGTAGGTCGTGTTTACGGTGCGGATGGTGCCATGGTCTTGAGTGCCGCTGCGTAGGTCGTGTTTACGGTGCGGATGGCACCATCCGCACTTTAAACACGACCTACGGAGCGGCTCTCAAGACCATGGCACCATCCGCACCATAAACACGACATACGCAGCGGCTCTCAAGACCATGGCACAATCCGCACCATAAACACGACATACGCAGTGGCTCTCAAGACCATGGCACCATCCGCACCATAAACACGACCTACGCAGCGGCACTCAAGACCATGGCACCATCCGCACCATAAACACGACCTACGCAGCGGCACTCAAGACCATGGCACCAT
>Ga0123354_10015150_pt1 | contig 12027 bp, 11 predicted proteins | sample TergutLab28metaG_2_FD_97872 | JGI IMG/M metagenome (GOLD analysis project Ga0123354, IMG submission 97872) | Labiotermes labralis P4 segment gut microbial communities from Petit-Saut dam, French Guiana - Lab288 P4 | ecosystem: Host-associated > Arthropoda: Insects > Digestive system > Gut ... | reverse complement strand
CCGCTTCGTTACACTGAGATCACTTAGTTCACTTATCACTGTACTTGTTGGAATCCTTTTGTAGCACTCATCGATATCTCCGTTGGTAGTTGCCTCTGAGATAACGATGAGTGCTACAAATTGTATGTATATATGTATGTGTGCGTGTGCGTGTGCGTGTGCGTGTGTGTTTGTTTGTATGTATTATGTGTGTGTATGTATGTATGTATATATGTATGTATGTGTGTATGTACGTATGTATGTACGTACGTACGCACGTATGTATGTATGTGTGCGTGCGTGCGTGTGTGTGTGTGTGTTTGGTTGTGGGTTTGGGTGTGGGTTTGGGTTTGTGTGTGTGTGTGTTCTTATGTACTTATGTAGGTACATATGGATATGTGTACTTATGTGTGTACATATGGAGGTATTTATTTATTTATGTAGGTACATATGGAGGTATTTATGTAGGTACATATGGAGGTATTTATGTAGGTACATATGGAGATATTTATTTATGTAGGTACATATGTATGTATGCATGCATGCACATATATATGTATATATTTATACAAGGATACGGGCTGGGCAGTTCGAAGTTCGAGTCCCGATAGGGGCAAGATACTTTTCTCTCCACCAAATGTCCAGACCGGTGGTGGGGCCCAGCCAGCCTCGGTTTATTTTCCTGGGACAAAGTGCCAGGGGGTGATGTTAACCACCCACCGCCATCTAGTGCCGAGGTTAAGAACGAGTGGAGCTGTTCCTTTGCTCCCTGTGCCGAGGTTAAGAACGAGTGGAGCTGTTCGTTTGCTCCCTGTGCCGAGGTTAAGAACGAGTGGAGCTGTTCCTTTGCTCCCTGTGCCAAGGTTAAGAACGAGTGGAGCTGTTCCTTTGCTCCCTTATACGCCTCCATGGCGTGGATAGGGACCGTTTTATTGTTTTATTATCGTAAAGTTGCAGTAACGATTGGCTTGTCAAGAAGAAGTTTGCTGCAGAATTTAGTAAGTTAACTGTAATTACTGAATTTTTAGTTATTTCCTTGTAATCACACACAGCGTAATAATGTCAAGGTCAATGGCACAAGTCTAGATTCTGATTGGTGTTGATATCAAAACCATACACCTACCCTAATTTCCTACCTCCTTTATACGATAAAGTTTATTTTCTCTAATAATTCTAAAATTTGGACTTAATCGGTACGAGGTAAGGGGGAGGGGGGAAGGAAATTTCACAAAGAGGAGCGTCATTATCTTCACTTCTCGCCTAACATTATTCGGGTAATTAAATCAAGAAGAATTAGAGAGGCGGGTCATGTAGCGCGTGTGAGAAGGCGAAAGTTGCCAGAGGAATTTGGTGAAGAAATGCGAAGAAAGAGACTACCTGGAGGCCTTAAATGTAGGTGGGAAGGTAATATGAATTTGGACCTTCAAGATATTGAATTTGGGCGTGATTGGACTGATCTGGCTCAGGATTGGGACAAGAGGCTGGTTATTATAGATACAGTAAGGAAATGCCTACAGGAATTTGGTGAAGAAATCCAAAGAAAATAGACCACCTGGAGGCCCTAAACGTAGGTGGGAGAATAATACAAAATTGGGCCTTCAAGATATTGAATTTGGGCGTGATTGGACTGATCTGGCTCATGATAGGGACAAGAAGCTGGTTATTTTAGATACAGTAAGGAGCCTTTGGTTTCCATAAAGTGCGGGGGTTTTTGTTGATTGGCTGAGGGAATGCTATCTTCTTAGGAAGGTCTCTGCTCCGTGGAGTTATTTAATGATTACAAACATTTTTTTGGATTAATATTATTTTTTACTTCAAAACGGTTAAACTTACAAACATGACACTTTATTAACCATTTAAACACCAAGTTAAATCCCATATGCCATTTGCTCGCATTATTAGAAGCTCACCATATTCTCCACGTTAGCAGGGTAAGGGTTAAACATGGGTGCAACTGTTGTAGGAACAAAACGCAAAGTAAGACCGCTGAAGTTTTCCGTTATCGTTTGCTTTCTGTAGGGCCGAAAGTTTCAGCGTGATGCATTTCCTTAATTTCAGGATATTCAATAATTTTATGTCGCACAGCTGGACCTGGTGAAACAGGCGGAGGAGGGAGATGTGACGAACTACCAGGCTAACGGTGAGTTCGATCTGGTTAGTTTCGACGCCATCCGACACGTCGAGTTCTATTCGTGCTGCCCGGAGCCTTACCCGGACATTACCTACATCATCCGATTGAGGAGAAGGCCCATGTTCTATGTCTACAATCTCATCCTGCCGTGCATTCTTATCAATGGCATTGGTAAGTAGCCTCCCCTGCACACAAATTGCGTTCAATTGCAGATCATTAAGTATTACTGTATTGGCTGCTTAGTGCAGAAAATTCTGCCTTAACGCAATCCCAAGGATCCTGATTTTTTTACCGTTAGAAATAAATCCCGTTTAACACCAATTCTTAAGACAAGTAAGTTCCAGTCTAACACGGGTTCTAAACCAAAGTAAATTCCTTTCTAACACAGGTTATTAACAAAATAAGTCCCGTCCAAAACGTGTCCTTAACTGAATAAGTCCCTCATATCACAGGTCTATAACACGCTCTTAGCAAAATAAATTACTTTCTAATAGGGTTTCTTAACTAAATAACTTAACGTCTAACACACTTTCTTAGCAAAATTTTCCTTCCGAATCAAGTTCCTGACAAAACAATGTTCCGTCTATCACAAGTAAAGGTAAAGGTAAAGTGACCCCGTTACAGGCCCAATGTGGCCCAGAGGGTGGGTAGAGGTATAGCTCTACTCTTCCATGACCGCGGCACTAGAAGGGGGTGAATGGTCAGCAGCACGCCCCGGCCGCGCTTTACCCCCGGGAAAGACCCGGTAGCCGTTTTACAGGAGGCTGGGTGGGCCCCAGGGCCGGTCTGGACGGTCGGAAAATCTCGTCCCCACCGGGATTCGATCCCGGACCGTCCAGCCCGTAGTCAGTCGCTATACCGACTTAGCTACCAGGCCAACCATCGCGCAAGGTGATTTGTCCAAAAATGAGTGGTGTGGTATATGACATAAAAGCAACAGTACACGGAGTTTCATGAGTCAGTGATGTGTTCACGTTCTCAAAAGACTTTAGTGATACTCTGCGATTACCTGTATTTAACCTTAGCATCCAAGTGCACAAATGCTCTTCAGGCAATCTATGCATAACATTTATTTCGATTTGTACTGTACTGTGTTACTAGAGATAAAATTTAAAAAAAAATCCCGGTGAGGACGAGATTTTCCGCCCGTCCAGACTGGCCCTGGGGCCCACCCAGCCTCCTGTAAAATGGGTACCGGGTTTTTCCCGGGGGTAGAGGCGGTCGGGGCGTGGGACTGACCCTCCAACCCCTTCTAGTACCGAAGGTACTAGAAAAGAGTAGAGCTATACCTCTACTCACCCTAAGGGCCTGCGTGGCCTATAGAAAGGGCGAAAACCTACCTACCTTGCGCGATGAGGTGGATCGTTAATAAGAAGATGATGTCGGAATTTCCTTGTCAGGCGAGTTGTTGATCTAGCGTTCTTTGCTTTCTTGGGGAAAAAAAATAGTTCGCTTACGAAGACCACCCCAAAGTCTTATACTTTAATTTTGTAAAATCAATGACAAGAACAGACAGACGCGTGAACCTGTGATGTAGAAGGGACAATAAGATGACGTAGTTCCAACTAATGAAATGACGCTTCTCGATGGGTCTTAGAAACACACGCAACGTTTATTGTGGCGGTTTTTCCACACTGCAAACACAACATGGAGACCAGATTATTTATCTTGAATTTAATATAGATAAGAAAACTAGGCTTGTGAAATTGGATACTGAGGTTGTCAATACCCGTACATTCGATGTAGCCTACTATGGAAAAAATCGTGTTTGTCAAATGTTAAACTGTGGTGTAACGTTGAGGTTTTACCCAAAAAATTTTAAGTAGACAGAAAATATATTCAAGTAATAAACTTTAATAATTCCATGAATAATTATAATAAATATATTTCAATTTTTATTGTCAATGTTCCGTTTTTATAATGAATGCTGTAAGAATCGGTTTGAAGGTCCATAAATCTATACAACAGCAAATAGTTTAGGTAAAGCAGCCCCATTACAGGCCCGGAGGGGCCCAGAAGGTTCCAGGAAGTCAAGGTTCCCAGACTTCGTGACAAAGGCACAGGATGGTGGTAAGGTTGTCAGCCTTACGCACCGGCCGCCTTTTCCCCTAGGAAATAATCCTGGTACTCTTTTCTATTAGAGGCTGAGTCGACCCCAGGACCATAGTGCTATAGGAAGGATTTTATGTCAATGAAAAATCCAATGACACCGGCTGGGATCGAACCAGCGACTATCTGATTTGTAGCACAGCACCTTAACCACAACAGCAAATAGACTCTACTAATTTTATTTTAAAAAGCTGTAATTTGGAAAGGGTTACATTACGTCACTTTACGTTCCGTCACTGACTACATTCATATAAGTGACTATCTGGAGGACTTATTTGAACCTAGGTTTAAGTATAAGTGTATGTTAATTCCGTTTTTTTTAATCGATATTCATGTTTTCTCTATGTAAATGTGCTTGTGAAGGAGGTAGGTTTAGTTGCACGGATATATTGATGGATACATAAATGTGTGGGTGCGTGCGCGTAGTGTTTTTTTGAGTGATATTTTCCTCAGATTTACGTAAAAGAATTACAAATAAATAAAATATACATAAATTGATTAACTAAATTCCTCAAATTTTACAATTTCCATTTCCTAATAGGTCCCTTCAAATTTATCTTTTATCTGATCATCCCAAAGTCGACATTATAATCAGTTACTGGCAGCATCTTTAAATGAATCTCAAAATTATAACAGCCGGATAAATAAGTTACAAACACAATGGGCCTAATCTTCAAGGAGTTTTACTTAAAATTCTGTGTGCTATGCCGACGTTTATGAACCTGGTTTTCGCGGACGTCCGCGGTCTTTCAACTTCAATAGATTTTGCTCAGCGAAACACAAATTTATACAGTTTAAGCTTTACCAATTTTTTTTTCATTACACTCAAGAAAATTGTCCTTTTTGAATAAACTTCGTTATTTACTCAATAAAGTTTCCTTACATAATGTTTCTTCTTTGAAACTCTTCCGAATTTAAATGCCATCGCTGTCGTGAACTGGAGTAATTTTGGGAGCGGGCTCGTAGAATTGCAGACTGTGGTACCAGAATGGTTGAGAAAGAGCGTTGTACGTTATGTAGTTTTACAATTTTTCCAGTATTGTTATTGCAATTTTTTTAATTTTCTAGCACTGCTCGTTTTCTATGTTCCTTCCGAATCCGGAGAGAAGGTCACGCTGGGTATCAGCGCTCTGCTGTCTATGACTGTGTTCCTTATGACGATAAGGGAGAGCCTTCCTCCTACAGAGAAGACGCCTTTAATTAGTGAGTTTATTACATAGAAATAAGTCTCAAAATTTCGTGACAGATCTGGTATCAAATTGTAGCTTTAACAAGTGAAGTTTCTGAAGCTGACAGTGGATAACAGTGTGAATCTTCATGTGAAGGGTGAATCATATGCAGCCAGTCAATATCCGTGGACTTTGGGGGAAACGTAAAATAACCAATAGAGTGCCAATTTAACCAAATAAATTTTAAAGTTTGTTTTGATGTTGATACATGGTAAGAAAAAATTATAGATCATCAAATAAATGCTCTTATTCTGGACTCCTTTTATTTTTGTGTTGTATAGAATATTTTATTTTAATTGGGTAATTTGGAGTTTTATATAATGTATTCTTCGTTGAATATTTTGAGGGAGGTCAAAAGAAGTTGGATAAATTGATAATTACGTAACACTCATTAAGATGTAGAATAGAATAGAATGATATAGGGGTTAGAGCTCTTTTCGGGCCCGATGAACCTAGGCCCTAAAACAGGCCCTTTGTGCCCCGAATGAAGATGTAAGTTGTGAACACAAAATTCCAATGGGAGAACCTGAGATTAAGGCACAACTTGGATGAGAGAAGCATAAAAGAGAAAATGTAATAAAAATGGACATAAAAGAAGTAACATACAAAAGAGTAGATTGGACCTAACTGGCTGAGGATAGTATCCAGCGATGGAAATTTATGAGCACAGTAATTAATATGTTCCTTACACCTTTGGTAAATAATTAAGGAGAGTAATATTGAAGATAAATGAATTTTTGCATATACTTGTATGACACATTTGTATGTGACAGGTCTGTATTACGGGGTTAGTATTTGTCTCGTGACGTTCGCCTCAGGCCTGTCAGTTGTCACGCTAAACGTGTATCATCGGGGAGTGAGAGGAACAGGTGTACCCAGAATTGTCAAGGCCCTCATTCTTGGCAAGCTGGCCAGGCTCGTCTTCCTGCAGTTTGAGCCACGAGACAAACACGTGTCTTCAACGCATCATGTAAGTCCAGTATCCCGTTTGATTTATTTCGTAAAATCACTGGGTGTTTCTTGAATTTCAGTTGAAAATTTCCAGAACAGGCACCAGCCTGAATGCCACCCCAACCGATGGGAAAATTTGTCCCCGTCAGTTAGATGTTTGTCAGGACTTTCTTGCGTTTAATAACGTAATAGTATTAGACGTAGTGACGAAAACCGTTCTTTACACAGAGTTTCTTAGAACAGTTTTATCCACTTGCTGCTTGCATTTTCGTGTCAAAAATTCAGCAGAAATTGATTTTCCTTTAACCCATAACCCGCTAACGTGGAAAATATGGTGAGCTCCTAATAATGTCAGCAGATGGCAGATGGGATTTACGAGTAACTCGGCGTTTAAAGGGTTAATTAAAAAAAAAAGAACGCTTTATGATATTTGCTTCCCCTGACGCCCTCGAGGATTGCTAATGCTTTCGCCTCGGCCATACTTCTTAGCAAATATTTAATCACCGTGGTTATGTGTAATAACCAAGAAGAAAAAGTAAGGAAATGCGGTTCACTGTCCGTTTGGAAGACCTAAGCCTACAGGGGAGCAGAATACGTGCAAGTGTATTAAAATTGGCCTTGAAGACATGGGATAAGGGTGTGTGGATTAGATTCATCTGACCCAGGATAGGGAGCAGTAGTGGACTTTTATGAATACGATTACGAACCATCAGTTTCCATAAAATGCGCCTAATTCCTAGACTAGCTAATAAACAGTTGCGTTCTAAGAGGACTCTACTTCATTGGAAATGGTTGGTTGGTCGGTCGGTCGGGCGGGCGTTCATTTGGTTGCTTAGTTACTTAATTTGTTTGATTATCAGTCAGTCAATCCGTCAGTCAATCTGTGTCGCCAAAGTTTTATATTCTTCAAAAAAAGTTACCTAAATGAAAGTTTAACATTTTTTTTAAAAACCCCATCCCGCGTCAAACTTGAGGATCTCAGGCAAGTGACACTGGATGTGCTCCCACTTAAGAAGGTCGCACTGCTGCTATGTTGATATTCTGGGCGGTCAGACATAACAAATACAAAGTTATTGGCGTCTCCGTCGGTGTGATTTTCGTGCAGATCGTTACGTTTGAAAATTATTACGTTTTTTATTGGAGGTCTCACAGACCCCATCAGTCTGAGGGGCACACGGTGGCTCAGTTGGTTGAGGCACTGCGCTACAAGCAGGAAGGTCGCGGTTTCGATTCCAGATGGCGTCATTGGAATTATTCTCTGATAAAATCCTTCCGGCAGCACTATGGCCCTGGGGTCGACTCAGCCTCTAACAGGAATACCTCCTGGGGGTAAAGGCGGCCGGTTCGTAGAGCTGACAACCTTACCGCATTCACGTGCAAATTTTCTAGAAATCCGGGAGTCTCAACCTCCTGGAAACCTCAGGGCCGGTAATAGGCCTGCACAAGGATTGCTTTACTTTTGCTTTACCTTTTACCGACTTTTACAAAGCGTAGGCTAAGAAACTTAAAACACGTAATCAAGTGTAAATGTTCATGACTGTATGAAGAATTCCTGATGCGGAGACTTTACTGTGGCAGGACGTCAATCCACGAACAGGCACGCGGCTAGACTGTCCACGTCCACCGGACAACAAATGGGCAACCGACGTCGAAGTGGATTATCTGGATCCTCAGCAGATGTCTCCTCGTTTCTTACCCCGTCGCAGCAGAACAGACTCAACGCCAGGTACAGTTCTACGTGTTAGTATCATAAGATTAATTTTTTTGCAACAGCTCTCACGTATGCGTTCTTGGTTTCCGTCGCATACCCTCAAAAGCTTCAATTAGCTTCGTCATTTCCGTCTGTGTATCTGCCCATCCGCGTAGATATTGGCACGACCTTTATGAAAATCCGTAAAGAAATCCCGAGTTTGGCTAAAATCGGGCAAAATTATTCGGCATAAACCCAAGTACATTTATCGTTGCGAGAGACATCATGTCGCCAAGCGCTGTCTTCGAATAAAATGATATCAGACTGTTAGATAGCTGAGGAGGAATAAACGTTACGCGAACGCGCCCTCGCGTTACGTTATATACTGCATGTCCTATCCTTTTTTTACGATTATATGCTTCTGGGATTTGTCGTCGCTTCACTGGCTAATCAAAAAAGAATATATTGACATTTCGACTCATTAAGTTGAGGCCTCTACGATGTCTCGAAACGTCGGGGATACGATTACACAGTGACACGGCTTCGTATCCCAGAAGAACGTAAACCTCAGCCGCACCGCTGCAAAAACTTAAAAAAAAAAAATCGCATTTTTTTCCTTCTCCATCTATATGTATTAGTACATGATTGGCAGTTTTGGACCCGAATTCAAATTATATTGGAGGTGTCTCAGTTGCCTCTTTACCTATTTTAACACTAAGGCCGAGATAGCTTAGTATAGTCACTAAGACATGGGCTGGGCAAAAGTAAAGAGAAACACAACAGTTCTTCGATCATCTGGGCTATATGGGGAGGGGTGTTCCGGATTACCGGGAATCCGGATCACCGAAGGAAGACTCCGTGGTATAGGTAACATACAAAAAGATAATCACTCGTATAACTCCTTTAGCCTAAATACCGCACTTAACAGTACATAATAATAATAATAATAATAATAATGATAAATAATGGTATACACACACATGCCCAAGCCAGTGTATGAAGAGGGAGATGTCACAGTGTTGTGGAATCAAGCAGTACATGCAGACAGAGAAGTTACAGCAAATAGGCCAGATATAATAATTAAAAACAATAAAGAGAAAACATGAACACTGATAGATGTGACAATATCTGCAGACAGAAATGCTGTGCTAAAGGAAGCGGAAAAGAAGTTAAAATACAAGAGTTTATGTATAGAGACACAACGAATGTACGATTGTACCAGAAATAATTGGAGTAACTGGAATAGTAACGAGAAGCTCAAGGAAAAATTTGGAAGCTGTACCAGGAAAACATTCGATAGATTCACTACAAAAGACGGCTATACTTGGAACATCACACATAATACGGAAAGTACTGCAGTGTGAAACTTGAAGCCTGAGCGGTTGGGATCACCGCTGGTTCAAGAGAAGTACTAGGCAGAAAATGCCTGTGACAAGAGACATCCATATCGTATAATAATAATAATGGTAATAATAATAATAATTTGACCTCTGTCGATAACAATAATGGTAATAATAATAATAATAATAATAATAGGAACTCTGTCGCTATCATTTCACTATCACAGTGAGATAAGAGATAAAGAGAGCTACAGCTATCGAGAAATTACTTCCTTACTGCTGTGGAGTTAAGGACTGGCTGGATCTTCCCGCTTCACCCACGCCAACGGTGTCACAGAACAGAATGTCTCAGATTTCCCCCCGGTGATCCAGACAATGATCGGATCGCCGGGGAAAACAGAATGTTATAGTTGGCCCAAAATTGTCCGGATTTTCCGAGGGTCCGGATTACAGAGGGATTACTGTACTGAAAATATAGGTTCGAAAAGCATCCACACGTTTTACTGTCGTACTTTGCTTATCGCAGCAACAACCGTGGATACCTTACATAATTGCAGTAGTGCGAAATACTGCACGGTGATCAAAAAGTCTCTGTGCACCTGACTCAATGTACTCGAACAATCCCCACACAACTGATGATTTAAAGATTGCAATCACAGAATACATTCAGAATGTGGACTGTGCTATACTGAACACGATCTTCGAGAGCAGAGTTCAGCGTGTCAATAAATGTCTGGAGACTGGCGGGGGATCCTTTGAACATTACCTGTAACTTTTTGTATTGTAATCATCAGGTGCACAGAGACTTTTTGATCGCCCTGTATAATTCGTGCCTTTTAGATTGAGTGTAAAGAGGAGCTTCATGGTCTGTACTCCTCACCAAATATTGTAAGAGTGATCAAATAAAAGTAATGAAATGGGCGGGGTGGGGATGAAAGGTGCATTCAGGATTGTGGTGAAGAGACCTGAAGAAGAAAGATCACCAGACGCCCTAGAATAATTTTGAATAATAACAAAAAAACAGATCTTCAAGAAATCGAAAAGGGCCTTGGACTGGATTGATTTGGCTCAGGATAGGGGCAGGTAGCTGGCTGTTGTGAGTGCGGCAATGAACCTTCCAGTTCCAGGAAATGCGGAGAATTGCTTGACTAAGTGAGGGACTTTAGCTTCTCAAGAAGTAACCTGCTCCATGGAGTTAGTTGTTGGGTTGGTTCGTTCGTTAGTTAGTTAGTTGGTTGGTTGGTTGGTTGGTTGGTTGGTTGGATGGATGGATGGATGGATGGATAGTCTGTGGGCAACAGAAGAGTGAAAGGTCCAGTTACATTTTATAGAAACAGAAAACGAAGGCTAGGCTGGCTTGTCTGATTATAAGGAGCTTGTTTGTGGAAATCAACTTGTAAATAAAATATGCGTTTATTATAAAATAATACACATTGGAAGTTCTGTGCAAATGAAATGAAAATAAGCAATGTTTCATTCAATTGTAGACAGCCGCATTTCACTATCTATGCACACAATCACTGATATACTTAGCCGTGCATTGATAGTTCGGTAAACAAATGGAACCATTCGATTGTATTGTTTCTGGAAAACACTTTGCAATATATGGATGCGCTACAAGTCGAGTTACACACAATGTTGATGACTATGCAATCACATAGAGACTTTAGCACAGTAGCAGAGCTTTATGGGACAAATTCCATTATTTGAATGGTTGATTGCATTAATTGAAAGACGACGCAGAACAATTAAAAGGGAAAGTGTATCCACAACAAAAATATAATCAAAACAATCTCATTTAGCTGTGGAGAAGCAGAAATTTCTAATCGAACTTATCTTTTGTTACAAGAAGACTGCTTAACTTTTAGGTCTATGAATTACGTCCGTTCTGACGCCATTTTCACAGTCGAACATGTGGGTCACAATTTAAAAATCCGCACATCATAGAACCTTAGGGAGAAAATGAGATGACTGAGTAGCATCACGTTTCCTTTGCGTTTCCCCTCTCCTCCATGCACGTTAGGCGGAACACTTCAGACAAGAATAAAAATTTCCAAGAATAAATTTTTACCGTTTGGGTCATTTGAAAATTCATTTACACTTGATGAGTTTATTTCAAACGGACGTGCGACGCATATCAACGAACAGCAACCCATTTAATGGACTTCGTATGTTTGTAATGTGTGACTTTACACGGTTGGTATAAGGTATGGTAGACTGCCATCCTTAAATGTAAATTTGGAACCAGTACTTGTAAATATTTAAAATTACCGTCGAACTGGTTTCTAAAGTCATGAATAAGATTGTCCTTATAAATGAGTGTTGTTGTAACCGTGGAGTATAATGCGCACGTTAACAGCGAGAAACGGATTTATACCACACGATGAAGTAACGAGACTGCATACGCAGGTTGTAATGACTGTTGATCGCGAAGGTAAACAATTGTGTGTGTGTGTGTGTGTGAGTGTGTGTGTGTGTGTGAGTGTGAGTGTGTGTGAGTGTGAGAGTGTGTGTGAGTTTGTGTGAGTGTGAGAATGAGAGTGTGTGTGTGTGTGTGTGTGAGTGTGAGAGTGTGTGAGTGTGAGAGAGTGTGTGAGT
>Ga0123354_10015149_pt1 | contig 12027 bp, 10 predicted proteins | sample TergutLab28metaG_2_FD_97872 | JGI IMG/M metagenome (GOLD analysis project Ga0123354, IMG submission 97872) | Labiotermes labralis P4 segment gut microbial communities from Petit-Saut dam, French Guiana - Lab288 P4 | ecosystem: Host-associated > Arthropoda: Insects > Digestive system > Gut ... | reverse complement strand
CTTCTCTGGCCAATATCTCCGTATCCATTGAACTTTGGATATAGGTGTTTTGGGTTATATCGTTATAGTTTGACCTAAGGAACACTCTCCCGAAGTTAGGTCCTTTCCTCCTGGGACACCCTGTGTATATATATATATCAACAAATGCACTGTCATCAAATACAATGATATACAAACATGTGATTAACCTCCTACATGTTTCTGTTTCGGCCAGCTTCTGGAAGGTATTCAGCAAAGTAAAATACAAGTGGCTACGTGTATCATAATTGTGCAATGATTGTCTTAAAATACAAAATTTAAAACGGTTTATACATCTAATTGCATAATGTATATCGTAACAGTTATTATTTGAATTGCAACAAAGAGTCATTGCAGAAATTCATCTTCGTTTTTAGGGATATGTCCCTGTGACTCCTTTTGTTGTTTATAACACTTTTGTTGGTTGTCATTCACTTCATTTTACTCCTCATATCTAGATCTAGTTCATTCTTTCATATATGCTACGAAATTAGACAATTATGAAGGGTTTACCTAATCAAGAAGTCTGTGAGAATGATCAAATCTGTCCGTATTTTAGAATATCTTCGCGGTACCCCCCCACACCCCCCCCACCCATTATGTATGTTATTGTTGTATTTTACCTCACGATTGTTGAGCACTCATTGTAATTCTGATTATGGGTTTTTATTTCACATGCGTTTTGCAACTCTCTGATTTAGAGGTTGTATTCCTTTTCGTGTTTTCCTCATTTCGCACAAATGGACACAGAGATTTCGTTATCTCAAATCGTGTACTTGATGTATTTAACAATTTTTAGACGAGTTCGCAAAATTGCGAAAAGCAACCATTAGCTTCGTCATGTCTGTTCTCGGCCTGTCCACACGGAACAACTCGGCTGCTACTGGAATTATCATGAAATTTAATATTAGAGTATTTTTCTAAAAACTGAAAAAATCAAGTTTCATTAAAATCCGGTAAGAATAACGGGTACTTTACATGAAGACCAATATACATTTTTCATCATATCTCGCTCAGTTCTTCTTAGAATAAGAAATGTATCAGATAAAACATAGAGAAAATTAAAAAAACACATTTAGTGTTGATTTTTTTTCAATGAGATTATCTGGAAGAATGTTGTAGAGAGGGACAGGCCACAGATTACCATATGGAGCATGCGCATTGCACATTAGATAAGTAAGGCTACACACACACACACACGCACGCACGCACGCACATACACGCACACTCAGAATATGTAATAATTATTGCTTTCTCACTGCAACATTTGTTACAAGAACGGCCTAAGTGTTACGTTATACATATATTGATTGTCTTGTTATATTGAAATTGATTTATGATATTTATTTGTGTATTATGTATATTTGTTGTAGGGTATGGAATATTAAATGCATGAAGTTCGTCTAATATATCTACATTTAAGAAACAATTATTAATGAACTATTGCATCTCGTTACATTTTGGATGTTTCCAAAAATCAACCTGCTTTTACACGTTAATATTTTATGTTAATTGGAATCGATATGTTTTTGGTGATTTCTCACGAATATCTATTTTTACCTTATTAGAATATGAAGGACAGTTTTTCTCATTCGGAGCCTTACCAGCAAATCCTTGTTTCTCGTGTGGATGTCATGTCCCGCTCGAAAATCACTTATAAAAATATTTGTAAATAGGGTAAATCCAAACTCGATGTCACTTGCTTCATTATTTCAGTATTTAATGCTCAACATGTTTCGAATGTTAGTACATCCATCCTTAGGAGGTTGCAACTTATTTGTTGAGTTATTTCATGGGTTCTATTGCTCTGGTTCGATGTGTGTTGGTGTTACGGTGTGGTTTTGCTGGGGTGGTGTGGTGTATCTTTATTCTACTATCAAAGTGACACTTTTCCCTGTTCTGACCCTGACGAATCCAGTGTGCGAAATCCCATCATGTTTGATAGTAGAATAAAGATACACCACACCACCCCCAGCCGAACCACACCGTAACACCAACACACATCGAAACAGAGCAATACAACCCATGAAATAACTCAACAAATAAGTCGCAACCTCCTAAGGATGGATGTACTAACATTCGAAACATGTTGAGCATTAAATACTGAAATAATAAAGCAAGTGACATCAAATCTGTCTATCTTTATTCAACTATCAAGATGATGCACGGTCCAATAAACATATGGGTAAATCCCTTTTAAGTTACTTTGCTTAATTCAGCGATATGCCGTCAAATTGTGTGAGAAATTGAAGGTACATTTACCACGCACACAGAAACACTTAAACTCCAGAATGGACGGATGATAGTTTCACGCCTCCACTATTCCTACAAAAGTGTGTGTTCGCGAGGGGGCTGGGTTGACCCCCAGATCGGCCTGGGCTTGGTGACGAAGGAATGAATATTTTAGTCTCCGTCGAGATTCCAGCTCTTCGCTCAGTGTGACGCCTCACGACACTGTGTAGATCTAAGATTTGCGTCGGCGGTGAAGGAATGATTACTGGGCTTTCGTGGAATGCTACTGACAAAACAAACCTGCAGTTTTCGGAGAAAGCCCTGTTCTTGTGTCAGTTTTTCCACCATAAATCCCACACGGACTGGCCACAGATCGGAACTGAACCTGCGTCATGGCACGGCCAAATCCTGGTCGTCAGCAGACATTGTATAGATTAAGTGAATTTTACGCCTACGTAATTCGTTTCATCGTACCAGAAATTCTCGCTGTCTATTCCTAGTATTTGTGGGGGGCACGCCATATTCTGTTGAGACGAAAATGAGATTTCCTATTAAAGTGGACTATGACTACCTCCTTTAAATCCTTACGTACTAATCATTCGTGGCCAGTTTTCTTCTAATCTGATACTTTGTAATATTCGCAGTTGATTGTGTTACATCCTAAAAATGATTTTATCATCGAGCCAGAATCTTACATGTAACAGCCTAATTACAAATATTCAGTCACTTGTGCAACAATCGGAAACAATAATCATTGCGAATTAAAACGTAGGATGGCATCATCAAACGTGAGGTACCAGTGCTTCAGTCAATGTTACAGTTTTCAAACTTGCCGAATAATTTTACACAATATACGTAGGTTATTCGGAAAGTAAGTACCGTCTGCGCATATCTCTCGCGCATCCTTGAGACTGTCACTTCGCACATGTGCAGTGACTTCCTCTATCAGTTGAGAAGCCACAGACGCCATTTCGTGAAATTCGTTTTATGTTTATGTTTGTTCCTGTGCGTTCAACATGTTTAAGACAATTGAAGGGGCCGCCGACTGTGAAATACGGTCTGTAATTCGTTTTTTGAACGCTATAAATGTGCTACCAAGTGAGATTCATCACCAGGGCTGTCAAGTGTATGGTGACAATGCGATGAGTGATGGCATGATTAGGTAAGGGGTTTGGATGTTCAATGAAGGACGAGAGAAAGTGCACGATGAAGCGCGAAGTGGGCGTCCATCTTTGATGAATGATGATTTGGTACGTAAGGTCAACGAAAGAGTGCGTGACGACAGACGTTTCATAATTTCTGATCTGTCCCTGCACTTTCCTCAGATTTCAAGGACTCTACTCTATGACACTGTCAGTAGTGCCTAACATCGCAGGCGGTCGCATTCTATGAGGAGGGTATACAAAACTTGTGTCCCGCTACGATAAGTGCCTCAATAATGGGGGCGAATATGTTGAAAAATGATTTGAAGAATGTAGAATCTGATAACAATAAAATTTTAAACGAAACCTAAAGCGATTTTCTTTACAGCGAAATGGTACTTACTTTCTGAATAAGCCTTGTACATATTAAGTAGAACTGTTATGTGAAAATGTATGTAACAGACTACGTAACTAACTAGTTTTAGCTTAACTTTCCCTAAGAGCTGTGGCTTTTGTCTTTAGGTTTTCCCTGTCTTTAGGTTTTGCCAAGTAAGTTCTATAAACAGGCCTGTCAAACATGCGGCCCGCACCGCTGTATGAAGTGGCCAGCTAAACTTTTGATATTTATTCATTTCGACTGTCCTCGCGCACAAGACCAAATATTCGTTACGAATATTGTAAACATTTCTTCCTGTGAAAGATTTTCTGCTTATTGCACTACGTCCTATGTTTAAACTTTCTCATCGTTTCAAATCACTCAGTACTTGTGAAAATATTCAGATTATTTAGGTGATTGTAAATATGAAAGCCAAGAAATTAGAATTTGTTTTGAATAGAAGGATGTTATTCGCTTAGTGACCCAGTATTTAAAAACTTTTCAGAAGACACAAAGTTGTTATTTTTGTTGTACAATACATCGAGGTGGTTCTGCAGAATAATAATAGAAGTACTTTACGTTCTTGGATTTTTCAACATTGAAGTATATATACACATTACAAGTGAAGAAACAACGTGGCATTATATCTTACAGCCTAAGCTGTCAAATTGGACTCTATATTCACCCAGCAAACCGTTTTATGTTTGATGTAGCTGCCCCGTCCAACATATCCTCTTTGATTAAATAATGCTTGTAATTTTTTTTATTTTCATTATTATACTGTGCATGTTGTCGAGTTACTCAATTATTACGCCAAACACTGCACATATATAAAATTTATAAAATTTACACATTAAAACTTTTAAAACGCTCCGACATGTTTCGGTCCTAGGACCATCATCAGGGAGCTATATCTTCCTTGGTAAAGTCACACTAGACTTTGACTATTTCTAGTGTGACCTTGGCAAGGAAGATATAGCTCCCTGAGGATGGTCTTAGAACCGAAACATGTCGGAGCGTTTTTAATGTTTCAATGTGTAAATTTTATAAATTTTGTATATGTGCAGTGGTTGGTGTAATAATTGAGTAATGGTTGAAATGTTTGTCGACTTGTAGAACCACATTTCATGAAAAGGTTTATTGTGACCTTTCCGCAACTTCATATTTATGCCCCCGCCCCCCCCCCCCTTTAGACTCAAATAATGTCCTCAGCATATTGTTCTGTATAATCCTCGGTCTATATTCTTCCCTCACTGTGAGATACCAAATTTTCCTCTTTGTACAAGACAACAGGCAAATTTACCTCTGGGTGCGTTGTGTAAAGGTGGAACAATGTAAACTTCCCCGTGAAAACTGTAGCCAGAAATGGGAAATGTTCACGTTTGTTATTCTGAACCTTCCTTGGACCCCATATAGCGGTAAACGTAAAACAAAACGTGTTACCACAAACTACTTTTCCTGACGGTCACGTGACAAAGGACGAGCAGGTGGATGATGTTCCTTCCAGACAAATTCTCTCTTAGCATTTCGCTTATTCTACTTCCTTCCGTGTTCTGTACGTTTATTCTGCTTCCCTCTACATACTGTAATTTCTAGAATGAGAATAAGGACAGCCATTATGATTCCTGTCCCGAGGAGGAGGAAGAACATCATCACTCTCTTGAAGGTTACACTTGAAGGTTTTTCTGTTTCTTTGTTCATCCTTTGTGGGTAATATTTTTTTTCCATGGCATCAAGAATTCCAGCCCGTTTCATGGCTTGTAACCTGAAATTTATTTAAAACTGTTAGTTAAATCGCTTGCGCAGCCGTCTTAAGTGAACTGCAGAATATTTTTGTATTGGTTTTCTGCCCTGGTTGTCGCCCTTGTTACCCTGTCACCACGGCAAGGAGCTTCCTTATTTTGCGGATAGAGAAGACAGTCTGCAGATATGGAGGACAGCTGCGAATGTAGCGAACAGCCGAAAAGTCGTGGTCCTACAGCTTAGGAATCGGGCGAGGAATTGACAACTACGTAACGTAAAGAATAAACTTGTTACAAAATCTTAAACATAGCCACGGAACTTGCACGGGCTCTCCGAATAATCATAAACTATGGGAAGTGGACATGTATTTTGGAGCATGGAATGCAAGGAATCAATAACACAGGGTAACTGAAAACAGCTGCAAATGAATTGGACATGTATAGTTTATATTAAACAAACATGATGAGAATCTTATGTTTATTGGACCGTGCATCATCTTGATAGCTGAATAAAGATAGACAGATTTGATGTCATTTGCTTTATTATTTCAGTATTTAATGCTCAACATGTTTCGAATGTTAGTACATCAATCCTTAGGAGGTTGCGACTTATTTGTTGAGTTATTTCATGGGTTGTATTGCTCTGGTTCGATGTGTGTTGGTGTTACGGTGTGGTTCGGCTGGGGTGGTGTGGTGTATCTTTATTCTACTATCAAGCATGATGGGATTTCGCACACTGGATTCGTCAGGGTCAGAACAGGGAAAAGTGTCGCTTTCTGGAGAACACGGTGTTGTGTCTTCGGCTTCCAGAGGAAACGGGAAATTTCATGACTGGCTAAGGGACAATTAACTTCTGAAAAAGCCACTACACCATTGAGTTAGCTTCTGTCTGCTGAGGATGCAATAAATGGCACAGTTTATATTATACGCAGTCGATCTATTCCAATCGAATTTGCCTGTTTAAATGGGATGCGATGATGCGTCAAAAATGACATCTTAGTTTGCGTCATTCTTGCGTTGCTCTTACACTTCAATTAAGTCCCGTTCCTACTCTGTAATGACCTCGGCCTTATCGACTCACAACACAACATTGTTTCCCTTTTTAATTTTTCTGGCGTTCGGCCCAGACAGCACGCAGGAACTAGTTTGTACACAGCGAGTTAAAAACTAAGGATTTTAGTATAGTTGGTTGTAATTATCCTTGCAGAGGTGTTTCCAGAAACAAGACACATACTGAACTTTAAAGCAAGAGAACTGCAAGAATGAGTATTCGGCGACAAGAAGGGCTATTAAAAAATGTTAAGTCAACAGGCCTCTTTCAAGAAAATAATTTTAAAAATTAACTATACATATAAATAAGTAGTATGTTGTTTTTAGAAACTCTTTCCAATCTCATTTTTTCCCATACGAATTTGTTTGCAAGTGTATAATGCCAACGGCCTACATTCCCACAGGTTGTGACCACAGTGATGAGGAATTTTTATTCCGGGTTCTCCATAACCGCACTCCACTGTTTGTCTTTTTCGAATAAATGTATTCTCCAAGTGGGCGAATTTTATATCACCGGATGCACTAAATTTAAAAGTAGAAGATTCGAGTCTTTTGCTATGTTAAGCCATGGCGAGTGTGAAATAGTTACGAAGAGTAATTCTGGACTGTTGAGACCGAAGATGAATTAATTCTGTCCTCCGTAATGTCGGTAAATCTTTGACAGTCCACATGGCCTAACGTTCTACAAGACCTGAATCTTCAAGAAGACGGCTGTGAGAAGCCAAATCTCGCCGACTGTTTAGGTGATACTGTCATGTTATACTTACTGGTGAGTGAACATCCTCTTGTACGGACTTCTCTTGCTTGTGATCATCGACGCCACGTGCGAAAAACCAGCCTTTGGAATGGGCATGATATTACAGGTTGCATACATCTCGAGTCCTCTGACAGCTTGCGAAGATATGAGGGCCGCGTATTTGTTTCTCGTACAGACTCTATTTAGAGCTTCCGTGTAGTTGTTTGGCAAATCGTTTTCGTAAGGTTTTATTAACTTTTTGTATACGTCTAGAAATACTCGATCTGAAGATTTCTGAAAAGGAAGACGTTTGTTATTTTTCTACATTTTTGAGTAAAATGGACAATCCAGCTTCCATACTGGATATTGAGGATGGCACTTTTTTTTATCTTTAAAGGATTCTGAAATATCCGAACGCCTTTGGCGTCCCGTCTTCTCAGGTTGTCGCATCGCTTCGCTCTTCTGGGTTATGTAAACACGCTTGCTCGACACATATACAACGTATACTTAACTACACACCTGTAAATGCCCACAGGAATCTGATTGTTGTTTCTGCATCAGGAATTCTTGAGAATTTTGCAGAACATTTTCACGGTTGTGCACTTCGTGTTGTATTCATAATATCTGTTCGCCTTTGTCAGTTACCAGTATTAATTCGCCGTGATTTTTGTAGACTAAATGTTCCTAAGTAACAACGGACATGGAGGATGTAAATTTATAACTTTATAATTTGCAGTGATGCTGGTGTAATATTACCAAAATTCTTCAGCACAGAGCAACTGTTTATGTTTCTCACTCGATAACTTTTGCTAACGCCTTTCTTTTTTAGCATCTATTGACACGTCTGATGTATTTAGTACGGTAGACAAGGGTACCTACACAGGGTGGGAGAAAAGTGTAAGACCATACCTACATCACAGTTCATTCATTCATCCATTCTCTCATTCATTCATTCATTCTGTTATCTGCCTTACGACAGGTTCTCCAGCAACACATTTCAAGACTTTCCAGGTGTTTCTGATCTACTGCCCGAAGCGTCGAAGTTTCAGCACCATATAAAGCTCTGCTCCAAATGTAGCACTTCACTAACTTCTTCCCCAATTCCAAGTCCAGTGTGCTAGTAAAAAGAGCCCTCATCTTGTTGGATGCAGCTTTAGCCATAGCAATCCTACATTTAATTTCACAAGTACATCTTCCATCATTTGTTAAAATGCTACCCAGATATTTAAAAGATTCCACATTCTCTAGTTGCTTTTGGTCTATCACAATTTTTACTGGGAATGGTTGTCTTGAAATTCTCATTACTTTTGTTTTTTTACATTAATTTCCATTCCATAGCTTCTTCCAGTTTCAATTAGTTTATCAATCATGCCCAGTAGCACATTTTCTTCCTTAGCACAAGGTCATCTGCATATTTCACGGTGTGAATAATTTTCCCATCTATTTTGAAGTCTCCAAACCCTTCCAGAGCTTCCTTGGTAAGACATTCGCTGTACAAGTTCAACAGAATTGGTGACAAACAGCATCAATGTCTAACTTCTCTTCCAATCTTCACAGTTCTTGCCTCCCCTTGGTTCAGTCATACTTTAACACTCCGAGCCATGTAAAAGTTGCCAATCAATCTACTTTCACGCCAGTCACTACCAGTTCACTTTAGGATCTGCATTAATTTGGTCCAGTTAACTCTGTCAAACGCCTTCTGCCAGTCTATGAACCAAACTCATAGTTCCTCATCTGTCTCCAAAGTTCATTCTGATATTATTCTCGGCATTCCAGTTGCATCCCTAGTTCCTTTTCCTTTTCTAAATCTAAACCGATCTTCTCCGAGTACATCCCCAATTTTCTTTTCAATCCTTCTTCTAAGTATCATTGCTACTATCTTTGCTGTATGTGCGATAACGTTGATTGTGCGATGGTCGCTGCATTTTGTAGCTTGTGGCTTCTTTAAGGCAATCATTGTAACTTCTGTGAAGTCCTTGAGCCACCCTTCAGTTTCATAAATGGTGTTGACCAATTTCGTCATTATTTTCAAACCACTTTCTCCCAATAATTTGAGCACATCTCCAGGTACTGTACATCATCATCTCCTGTAGCCTTCTTACTCCTCATTTCCTTGATGGCTTTTTCCACTTCACTTTGCAAAATATATGGACCTTTTCGTCTGTATATACTTCCTCTTCAGTTTCGACTTCTAGGGTTTCCGGTCGATTAGATCTATCGTATAGTTCTGTAAAATTTTCAGCACTTGACTTTGCTGTACTATTCTATTCCCTTGGAAGTCTTCGAAATCAATATTTTGAATCCCTTGGGTGTCCTTCCAACCCAGTTCTTTTGTCTTCATGTACATCAAATCATAACGTCATGTTCTTTGAAATTCCATGATCTCGTTACATACGTTCTCAAGATATTCTTTTTGGCATTAATTGTGGCCCTTTTCAATTCTTTCCTCAGCCTCCCGTAATTCTTCCTGTCTTCTTCAGTGCTGACTTTCTTCCATTTCTTTCTTTCATCCATTTTATTGATATTTTCCTGTGTAATGCATGGTTTTCTTGCTCACTTCTTGACTTTCCCAACCAGATCACTGACAGTTTCTAAAACACATCCCTTTATATTGTTCAACTGCACTTCGACATTCCTACTGTCACATCCAATTGCACCGAGTTTCTCTTCTAGAGTATCCTGCGCTCTTTGTCGTTGAGCATATAATTTCTCCAAATCCCACCGTGCGCTTCTCTTTTGGAATCTTATAATTTTCTTCAATCTGGTGCAGATCTTGGCAACTAGTAAGTTGTGATCACAGTCAGTATCTGCCCCAGGCAGTGTCTGCACTTCCTTCACACTGTTTCTGAATCGATGTTTCACAAGTATGTAGTCCAACTAATGTCGACTCCGATCTCCTGGTGCCTTCCATGTGTACAGTCCTCTCTTAGGCTTCCTGAACCTGTGCTGGTGACAGTCCATTTCTTTCACAAAAGCTAGTAAGCATTTGATATCTGTTATTCTTTCTTCCTAGATCATGTGTTCCAACAATGTTCCTCTGTGATTCATCTCCAACAACACTATTCCAGTTCCCCATTATGATGTTGTTTGTGTCACCTTTTCCATCTTCTTCAAGAATTTCTTCAATTATGTCGTACAACTCGTCCACTTCATCATCTTCGTGTTCCGATGTTGGCATGCACACTTGCGTCATCAAAATATTTATCGGCTCTGCCTGTAATTTAATAGCAATGATTTTGTCATTATAAACAATCTCCTTAACAACACTTCTCACTATACTTTTATGCACCACTATTGCCACGCCTTTTTCAGCCCATTCACATCCGGAATAATAATCTGCATAATCACCACTTCTTATTTCACTTTGTCCTTACTTCACTGACACCTAGAACCGACACCTCGTTCTTCTGCATTTCCTTTTTCAAATTTTCCAATTTTCCTCCTCGATTCAAGATTCTTACATCCCACATCCCAGTCTTTTATCTGTACTGTTCCTTCTTCTTCTCTTTGTAATCCTTCTTGCTGTAGCGCCTAGAAACACTTCCCCTCGGGGATCCGAATGGAGGAGTAGTTTACCTCCGGATTGTTTTGTCTCCAGAGGAAGCATCTTGCACATATATCTCTATTATTGGAATGAGACTATCCAGGAAAAGCAATAATGTGGTAGTTTTTCCATTTGCTTTCCACATCGCAGTACAGCAGCCGTTCAAACCACCCTGGTCACGCCTGTTGCTATACGATCTTGAACCATCTCAAGCATCATTTGCTCTGCGCTTCAAGTCGTTACTGATGTCGCTGCGTCCGGCATCAGCAGAATTTTATCGAAGTTCCTTTCTTCTAGGTATCTCTCTTCGTCTGGTTCCTAACCTCTTAACCTGTCCGTCTTGGGAGACCCTGCTGATAGCAATGCTACCGCCGGCTTAGCTCTCACGGTTAATGGAACTCACAAGCCCCTCCACCACGATAAACTGTAGATACCATCGGGGGGAGGGAGGGGTGCGTTTACATATCACTGAGTAATTTTAAGGCGCGTTCGCAAAATTGCGAAAAGCGACTATTAGCTTCATCGTGTCTGTCCGTCTGTCCGCATGGAACAAATCGGCTTCCTCTGGATGGATTTTCATGAAATTTGATTTTTTAATCTTTTTTCGAAAAAATGAAGTTTCATGAAACTCGGACAATAATAACGAGTAATTTGCATAAAGACCAATATAAATTTTTGATCATATCTCGCTCAGTTCTTCTTAGAATGAGAAACGCTTCAGACAAAGGTCGAAGACAGTATAAAAATACACATGTTATATCCAGTAACTCTTTCTCTTCGAATGTGGAAAAATATTGTAGAGCTGGGCAGACCACAGATGACAATATGGTGCATTCTCATTGCATCTGGATACCAAAGGCTACAAACAAACGCTCAGGATATGTAATACGTATTGCTTTTCCACGGCAACAGTGATTCCAAGAAAGCGCTGCAGTGTTAAGTCTGTACGTATATAGCCTGTCTTCTTGAGTCATCTGGTGTATGTAATCGGAAATTTATCACAGAGAAATAAAGTGAAATGCCAACTTTGATGCAACTAAGTAATTTTATTGATGTATTCTTACCTCGACATGTTTCGGGTACATACGCCCATCATCAGGAGCATTAGATGTTGAGTTGCAGCTTATGGTTTTCTGCACCGAGTTTTTGGATGGGTGGTGGTCTTGAGAGCCGCTGCGTAGGTCGTG
>Ga0123354_10015146_pt1 | contig 12027 bp, 10 predicted proteins | sample TergutLab28metaG_2_FD_97872 | JGI IMG/M metagenome (GOLD analysis project Ga0123354, IMG submission 97872) | Labiotermes labralis P4 segment gut microbial communities from Petit-Saut dam, French Guiana - Lab288 P4 | ecosystem: Host-associated > Arthropoda: Insects > Digestive system > Gut ... | reverse complement strand
GTCTTTCATAAGTTGGCGAGAAAAGCGACAAGAGTTGACAGTTGAAATTACCTGTCATTGCGGGCTTGACCCGCAATCCCCTGCTAATTGGAAATATTTTCAGGGGATCCCGCGTCAAGCGCGGGATGACAAAATAATTAATAAATAAATGAAGCAGTTTTTAGCATTTGTAAAAAAAGAGTTTGTACACATCTTTCGCGATATACGGACGATGTTGATAATTATAGGAATACCGGTTATACAGATTATGATCATCGGTTTCGCTATTCGGTCGGAACTGCGAAACGTGGAAGTTGCCGTTTACGACCCTTCGCACGACGTTTCTACGGAACGGATTATTAATCGTATCGGAGCCAGCGAATATTTTCATATCGCAGAGGTCTTAAAAAGTCCCGGAGAAGTGGAAGAAGTGTTCAAGAAAGGAAAGATTGGATTAATCGTTGTTTTTGGAGAGAATTTCAATGAAAAGTTGTACCATACCGGCGAAGCGTCCGTTCAATTAATCATCGACGGAACGGATCCGAATCAAGGCTCGATGATTATGGCTTATGCCTCAAGTATTCTTGCTGATTATCAGCAGGAATTGATACGGGAGCAGCAAATCCCGTTCCAAATCACGCCGACAATCCGTATGCTCTACAATCCGGAAATGAAAAGCGCTTATAATTTTGTTCCCGGTCTGATGGGGATGATTTTTATGCTGATTTGCGCCATGATGACGTCCATTGCCATCGTTCGCGAAAAAGAAACCGGAACAATGGAAGTGCTGTTGGCTTCACCCGTGAAACCCATTTATATCGTTGTCGCCAAAATGGTTCCTTATTTTATTATTTCATGGTTCATTTTCATCCTTATCTTGTTGATGTCGGTCTTCATTCTCAATGTTCCCATTACCGGCAGCCTTTTCTGGCTCAATATTTTTTCGCTGGTATTCATTATTGTAGCCTTATCGCTAGGACTATTCATCTCGACGATAGTGAGCCGGCAAGTTGAAGCGGTGATGGCGTCGGGATTGGGTTTAATGATGCCGGTTGTTATTTTATCGGGATTCATATTCCCGATTGAAAGTATTCCGCAGGTGCTGCAATGGGTCACCTGTATCATTCCCGCCCGCTGGTACATTGCCGGCGTAAGAAAACTGATGATTGAAGGCATTTCGATGCAATACGTTTTGAAAGAACTGTTTATCCTAATCGGAATGGCGACTTTTTTAATTGTATTAAGTTTAAAGAAATTTAAAACACGGCTATGATCTTAAAATATTTAATTGAGAAAGAATTTAAGCAAACGTTCAGGAACAATATTATTCCGCGATTATTGATTCTTTTGCCCGTATTGGTCATCTTTGTATTTCCTTGGGCTGCCAATCAGGAAATTACAAACATAAACGCAGTGGTGGTCGATAGAGATCACAGTTCTTACTCCAGCCGGCTGATTCAAAAAATTGCCGCATCCAAGTACTTTAATTTGGTGGCAGTCTCCGAATCGAACGAAGATGCGCTGCAAAACGTAGAAAGGGAAAAGGCAGACATGATTCTCGACATTCGCCCCGATTTTGAAAAGGACTTGATAAGCCGGGGGGTGGCAGAGGTAATGATTTCAGCCAACACGGTCAACATAATCAAAGGCGGATTAGGCTCTACGTACATGGCCGGAATTGTACGTGATTTTGCCGATGAAATACGGAGCGAAAAAATTCAATTACCGAAAGCGGCGCTACCGGTTATCGACGTCGTTACGCAAAGTCGATTCAATCCCTTTATGGATTATAAAATGTTTATGATTCCGGCTTTGATGGTTTTTTTGATGACTATCATCTGCGGCTTTTTGCCGGCGTTGAATATTGTCAATGAAAAAGAAATCGGAACCATAGAGCAAATCAATGTAACCCCCGTCAGTAAATTTATGTTTATTTTCGGAAAGCTCATTCCTTACTGGATTATCGGTTTAGCCGTGTTTTCTTTTTGTTTGATTTTAGGCGCTTTGATTTATGGTCTGATTCCCGCAGGAAATTTAATCACAATCTATCTGTCTGTTTTTGTATATCTGCTGGTCGTTTCAGGATTCGGTTTGGTTGTATCCAACTACTCATCCACCTTGCAGCAAGCCATATTCGTCATGTTCTTTTTCCTCATTATCTTGATATTAATCAGCGGATTATTTACGCCCATCGCCAGCATGCCCGATTGGGCGCAAACATTCACCTTATTCAATCCCCTGCGGTATTTCATTGAAATCATGCGGATGGTTTACCTGAAAGGCAGTTCTATCGGTCATATAACTAATCAATTGTGGGCGCTTTTGACTTTTGCGGTTATCCTTATTTCATGGGCGGTGGTAAGTTACCGGAAAAATAGTTGAATTTGGAATATCATACATAATAGGATTTTACCTGTCAAGAGCGATAGAATAATTTTAGTAAATATTGGCTTTTTTATTTTGTAATTTATTTCTATTATTATAATTTTGCAGTAATTTATTAGTTATCATATCTCTTATCGATTCGCTGCTTAATGTGGATAAATAAGAAGCAACCAAATAAACATATTTTTGTATCGTATTATTAATATATTAATTCATGAATCAACCGTTAGCAGAGCGGATGCGCCCAACATCGTTAGATGATTATGTCGGTCAAAAACAATTGGTCGGGAAGGGGAGTGTGCTTCGTAAAATGATTGACTCTGAAAATGTTCCTTCATTTATTCTCTGGGGACCGCCCGGTGTTGGAAAAACTACCTTAGCTAAGATTATTTCCAAGCAATTAGACATTCCTTTTTATACTTTAAGCGCTGTAAGTTCGGGAGTAAAAGATGTACGTGAAGTGATAGAAAAAGCAAAGTCAAGCGCCTTTTTTAACAATAAGCGTCCCATCCTTTTTATCGACGAAATTCACCGCTTCAGTAAATCTCAACAAGATTCTTTGTTGTCGGCTGTCGAAAACGGTACGATTACCCTGATTGGTGCTACTACCGAAAATCCTTCGTTCGAAGTAATTGGTCCATTGCTTTCCCGTTGTCAGGTATATGTATTGAAAAGCTTGGATGAACAAGACTTGTTGGCTTTGATGAATAAAGCTCTGACAGAAGATATTGTATTAAAAAAGAAGCCGGTAAAAATACTTGAGACTGCCGCTCTGATGCGTTTTGCCGGAGGCGACGCCCGGAAGTTGATGAATATCCTGGAATTAGTTATCGACGCCGATGATATGTCCGATAATCCAGATGGAGAAATTCTTATAACCGACGCCAAAGTGATAGATCGTTTACAGGAAAATCCGGTTGCTTATGACAAAGGAGGCGAAATGCACTACGATATTATTTCGGCATTTATAAAATCTATTCGCGGAAGCGATCCCGACGGCGCTATTTATTGGCTGGCGCGTATGGTTGCCGGAGGCGAAGATCCCAAATTTATTGCTCGCCGGTTAGTGATTTTAGCTTCGGAAGATATTGGTCTTGCAAATCCGAATGCCCTGCTGTTAGCAAACGCCTGTTTCGACGCCCTGTCTAAAATCGGATGGCCCGAAGGTCGGATTATTTTAGCCGAAACAACCGTTTATTTAGCTACAAGTCCCAAAAGCAATTCTGCTTATATGGCGGTAGAAAATGCGCTGGCTGAAGTAGCTCAATCGGGTAATCTCCCCGTACCGCTTCATTTACGAAACGCTCCAACCAAATTGATGAAAGAACTGAATTACCACAAAGGCTATAAATATGCCCATAATTATGAAGGAAATTATGTAGAACAGGATTATCTGCCTGAAAAAATAAAAGATAAAAAATTCTGGTTTGCCCAAAATAATCCGCAAGAATTGAAAATACAGGAATTCCTGCGGAAATTAAAAGAGTAAAGTTACCTGTCTGTTTCATTGATTTCCTGAAGTATCTTACATACACGCATCATTAGCTTAATCTCAAAAAATATCCGATTTGACTTTTTCTGACATTTTTTGTTTTTGTATATCAATAATTGTCAGCAAATTATATTACCTTTGTTGTGTTAAAATTATTATTTACTTACATGCAACTTAATGTAACACAGAATAAAGAGTGATAGAATATTTTAAAAATTTAATTATGAAACAGTATTTATTATTTGCAGGTTATAAACTTTTAAATTCCAATTTCAAATTTTTAATCATGATGTTTATAACAGCGCTTATCGCCTTGCCTCTCAAAGCGCAAGTAGTTATCGGAAACCTTGAACCTCCCCATTCGTTTTCCGTGTTAGAGCTAACGACAATAAATAGGGACGGCGGACTCCGTTTACCCCGTCTGACAACTTCAGAACGCGATCTTCTTAAGCTTGGAGAACTGACCGATCCCGTTCTTGTCAAAGAAGCTCGAGGTCTTGTTATTTATAACATTACGACCAATTGCCTGGAATTTTGGAACAGTGAAAGATGGGTAAGTCTTTGTGGTAATTTTCTGCCAGAATACACTGCGACCCACAATCCCAACGGCGGTACAAGCGGATCGCAGATTATCCAAACAGCTACAAATGACGAACACCCTGTTGTTGACGGAGCAACGACTCCGGTAGAACAGTAAAATATTTCTAATTTAACGTATTACCTTCTTGATCGTATCGACATAGTCGAGTTTTTCCCAAGTAAACAGTTCCACTTCAATTTGTTTGGCAGGTTCCGATTCATATCGGGAAATGAATGTTTTTACTACTTTCTGCGGTTGGCGTCCCATGTGTCCGTAGGATGCGGTTTCCAAATAAATCGGATTACGAAGTTTGAGCCGGTTTTCAATTGCTTTCGGGCGCATGTCGAAAATTGTTGCTATTTTTTCGGCAATAGCGCTGTCGCTTAGACTGACTTTACTTTTTCCAAACGTATTGACAAAAATATTCATCGGTTGTGCAACGCCAATTGCATAAGCCACCTGTACGAGAACTTCATCGGAAATTCCTGCAGCCACCAGATTTTTTGCAATGTGGCGGGCGGCATAAGCAGCTGAACGGTCGACTTTCGAAGGATCTTTTCCCGAAAAAGCGCCGCCCCCATGCGCGCCTTTCCCACCGTAGGTGTCAACAATAATTTTTCGACCGGTCAATCCTGTATCTCCGTGCGGACCTCCAATCACAAATTTGCCGGTTGGATTCACATGGTATTTGATATCCTCATTAAACAATGTTTGGACTGATTCCGGATAACTTGCTTTTACTCTGGGTATCAAGATGTTTATTACATCTTCCTTAATTTTTTTTTGCATTGCTTCGTCGGAATCAAAAGGATCGTGTTGCGTCGAGATGACAATGGTATCGACGCATTCCGGAGTTCCGTCATCGCTATAACGGATAGTTACTTGTGATTTGGCGTCAGGACGCAGGTAAGGCATCAGATGGAGCTCATGTTTACGTATATTAGCCAATTCAAGCAACAGATTATGGGAAAGATCCAATGGCAAAGGCATATAGTTTGCCGTTTCGTTGGTAGCGTAACCAAACATCATGCCTTGGTCGCCCGCTCCCTGATTGAGCGGATCTTCCCGCTCTACTCCCCGGCTAATATCGTCGGATTGTTCGTGAATGGCGCTGAGTACGCCGCAAGATTCCGCTTCAAATTGATATTCACTTTTGGTATATCCTATTTGACGGATAACACGTCGTGCAACTTCAGGAGCGTCTACATACGTTTTGGACTTGACTTCTCCTGCTAAAACAACTTGGCCCGTAGTGACCAATGTTTCACAGGCTACTTTGGAATTCGGATCGTAAGCTAAAAATTGATCCAAAAGCGCATCGGATATCTGATCGGCGACTTTGTCGGGATGCCCTTCCGAAACCGATTCAGAGGTAAATAAATAACTCATAATTTCTAATATTAAAAATAAAAAAATCATTAATAAATTTTACCGGAGAAGTAGAAATGATTGGTTTTGCAGGTAAGAATCGGAAGAAACCGATTTTTAGCATTTTTTATTGTGGTTGCAAGCATACAAATCTTTCCACTTTCCAATATGTGACGCAAAGGTAAAAATAAATTATGAATTATGAAAAAAAAAATTAATCTTTTCGCTTGAGAATAAAAAAAAACTCGTATTTTTGTAGTAAAATTAAATAAATATGGTAATCCAAGCAACTAAAAAATTTTGTTTTTTCATTTTGGCCGTATCCGTTTTTTTCTCTTTAGTAAGCATCTCTTGCTCAAAAAAAACAAACCCGAATAATAATGGCGTTGTTTTTGATACTATTCAAGAAAACAAGACGCAATCGATTGATTACAAAAAATCCAAGTTAAATTGTAGTTTACATATTACGTTTGTTTATCCGGTTACATGGGAAAAATCATCTCAGGTGAATGATTTGCGAAAATTGTTTATTGAAAAAGTTTTTCCTGTCCAATATGCCAATCTTTCCCCCCAGGATGCCGTTAATAATTTTTCCGCGCAATACCTTCATGATTTTCAATCCATACAATTCAAAGATTTTTTTAATAAAGATGATGATGATGGTGAATCTATATTGGAGGATGAAAACAGTTTTATCTATGAACTGAATTTGGAAAATGAGGTGCTATATAACCACGACGGCTTCATTTCTTTCGTTGTTAAAAATACCAATTATGAAGGAGGCGCTCATGGATCCAACAGCATTTATGGGTATGTCATCGATTTAAATACAGGAAAATTTTTAACGGAAGAAGACTTTGCCGGAAATAATTATAAAAAAAATATATCAGCGCTACTTGCTCAAAAAATTGCGGCTGCAAACGGTTTGACTGATGTAGCTCAATTAGAAGATAATGGTTACAATGCTATTGAGGATATTGTTCCCAATGAAAATTTCACTATTGATGATAAGGGGATCACTTATTATTTTAATGAATATGAAATTGCGGCTTACTTTATTGGAATTACCAAAGTGTTTATTTCCTACGAAGAATTAAAGCCCTATATCACTAACGATAATCCTATTTCTTCATTATCAGGGCAGTAACACTATGGATATTATTAAAAAATATTTCATAGATTTGAGCGAAAAACAGGAATCGCAATTAACCGCTTTGCAGGATTTATATGCGGACTGGAATTCAAAAATCAATCTTATTTCCCGAAAAGATATCGATTATTTATATGAAAGACATGTCCTTCATTCGTTGGGCATTGTCAAGATACTCCGGTTTACGGAAGGGACAACGGTTATGGATGTAGGTACAGGCGGCGGTTTTCCGGGAATACCATTGGCAATCCTGTTTCCTAAAGTCAGGTTTCTTTTGTTGGACAGCATCGGTAAGAAAATAAAAGCGGCCGCAGCTATTGCCCGTCAAATTGATTTGGAAAATGTGGAATGTCGCCAGGCTCGTGTAGAAGACGAAAAACGGACGTTTAACTTTATCGTTAGCCGGGCGGTAATGTCCTTGACCGATTTGGTAAGAGTAGCGCAAAAAAATATCAGTAGAAAACAACAAAATGCGATCCCGAATGGTTTTATTAGTTTAAAAGGCGGCAATTTACAAAATGAAATAAAGCCGTTCAAAAATCAAGTAATAGAATATTCGTTAAGCGATTTTTTTGAAGAAGATTTTTTCAAAACGAAAAAAGTGATTTATTTGCCCCATTAAAAAATTACAAATATGCTAACAGTAAAAGTTTTTGTTTTTAATCCTGTAATGGAAAATACCTACTTGTTATTCGATGAAACGCAGGAAGCGGTTATCATTGATTGCGGTGCATCTAACGAAAATGAGCAGAAGCGACTATCTGATTATATTAAAGAAAACAAACTTAATTTAAAGCGATTATTAAATACTCATTTGCATTTTGACCATGTGTTAGGTAACGGTTTTATTCATGAACAATATGGTTTGATACCCGAATATCATAGCGCGGAAGAGTCGGATTCCGCCATAAGCAAATTAAATGTTTTATTTTCGCCCGTTAAATACAAACCAATCTATGCGGAGCGCTATATCAAACACGAAGACGAAATCGAATTTGGAAATACGCGACTAAAAGCTTTATTGACTCCGGGTCATACTTTAGGAGGACTTTCGTTTTATTCCGAGAAAGACGGATGCGTTTTTACCGGCGATACGTTGTTCCACCATGACATTGGCAGGACGGATTTACCTGGAGGTAATCATAAAAAATTAATTCAATCTATTCAAGAACATTTATTTATTCTTCCCGACAGTACTGTTGTTTATCCCGGACATGAAGAACCTACAACAATTGAAGACGAAAAACAAAATAATCCCTATTTTTAAATTATGCAACACGAAGAATTTGTTTACCGGCATATCGGTATAGAGGAAAAAGATATCCAGACAATGGTTTCTGTTATTGGAGTTTCAGGACTGGAAGAATTGATTGATGAAACTATTCCGCCCGATATTCGTTTGAAACAAGCGTTGGATTTACCGGAAGCGATGACCGAACGCGAATACGCCGAACATATAGCCGAACTGGCTTCAAAAAACGAAGTTTTTACTTCTTATATCGGAATGGGTTGGTATGATACGGTTTCTCCGGCGGTTATCCTTCGCAATGTATTTGAAAATCCGGTTTGGTATACATCCTATACGCCCTATCAGGCTGAAATTTCGCAAGGACGCTTGGAAGCGCTTCTTAATTTTCAAACGATGATAAGCGACCTGACAGGGCTTCCTTTGTCGAATTGCTCCCTGTTGGACGAAGCCACTGCCGCTGCCGAATCGGCAACCATGCTTTTTAACTCCAGAAGTCGCGAGCAGATTAAAAACAATGCTAACCTGCTGTTTGTTGATGAAAAAATATTCGAATCGACATTGGCGGTTCTTAAGACCCGGACAGCTCCTCAAGGAATTAAACTTCAAATCGGCAATTATAAAACATTCACGTTCACGGAGAAATTTTTCGGAGCTGTCTTACAATATCCGAATGCCGATGGGTCCATTGAAGATTACGCAGGATTTACAGCTAAAGCCAATGCAACCGGTATCAAGGTGGCTGTTGCTGCCGATTTACTCAGCCTTTGCATTTTGACGCCTCCAGGCGAATGGGGAGTCGACGTGGTATTCGGAAGTTCCCAGCGATTCGGAATCCCCATGTATTACGGAGGTCCTTCGGCAGGTTATTTAGCGGTAAAAGATGAATATAAACGCGCTATTCCCGGACGAGTCATCGGAATTTCCAAAGATGTTTATGGAAAAAAAGCCTATCGCATGGCTTTACAAACCCGAGAACAGCACATTAAACGAGAAAAAGCTACCTCCAATATCTGTACGGCGCAAGCTTTATTGGCGACCATGGCTTCTTTTTACGCGGTATATCACGGTCCCGACGGATTGCGTTCGATAGCCGAACGAATCCATGCGTATGCGGGCTTTTTGTCGGATGAACTTAACAAGTTAGGATACAGTCAGGAAAATACCAATTTCTTCGATACGCTGAAAATCCGTTTGCCCCAAACTGTTTCTATGGCTATTTTGCAGGAGACGGCTTTGGATTGTAAGGTAAATCTTCGTTATTTCGACGATGAAAATATAGTCGGAATCAGTATTGATGAGACGACTTTGCCGGAAGATATTGGAATCCTGCTGTATATCTTTGCTACAGCTATTCATACGGATTATACGTTGAAAAATGAAATTCTTTCAAAAATATATTTTGATTCTAAGTTTTTACGCAAAAGTTCCTATCTACAACATCCTGTTTTTAACGATTATCATTCGGAAACCGAATTGATGCGTTATATGAAACGATTAGAAGTAAAAGATATATCGCTTGCTCATTCAATGATTTCTTTAGGTTCTTGCACCATGAAGTTGAATGCCGCTTCGGAACTGTTGCCGCTCAATCACTCCGGATTTGCATGCATACATCCTTATTCTCCAGAAAGTCAGACGGAAGGATATAAAGAATTAATTGATAATTTGTCTTCTTACTTAAGCATAATCACTGGTTTACCGGGTGTGAGTTTTCAACCCAATTCCGGGGCTGCCGGCGAATATGCGGGATTAATGACTATTCGGGAATATCAGCAATCCATTGGTCAAGGAGACCGGAACATTGTATTGATTCCGGCTTCGGCGCATGGGACTAATCCGGCAAGCGCTATTCAAGCCGGATTTCAAACCATTACCATCCAGACTGACGAATTGGGAAATACGAATTTGGAAGATTTACGATGCAAAGCAGAGGAAAACAAAGCGCATTTAGCAGCGTTGATGATTACTTATCCGTCAACCCATGGAATTTTTGAGACCAATATCATAGAAATGTGCCGAATCGTTCATGACAATGGGGGACAAGTGTATATGGATGGCGCTAATATGAATGCACAAGTAGGTTTAACCAATCCGGGATTCATTGGCGCTGACGTTTGTCATTTGAATTTACATAAAACATTTGCTATTCCACACGGAGGAGGTGGTCCGGGTGAAGGTCCGATATGTGTTGCCAAGCATCTGACGCCATTTCTTCCTTCGCATCCGGAGAAAGACGGTTCAAGTTTGAATGCTGTCGCTGCCGCTCCATGGGGAAGCGCCGGTATTTTACCAATTACCTACGGATATATTCGAATGATGGGAGCTTCCGGCTTAACATTAGCGACTCAAATTGCTATCTTAAACGCCAACTACATGGCTGTTTGCTTGGAAAATGCTTACGGTATTGTTTATAAGGGAGCTCAGGGAAGAGTTGGTCACGAATTGATTCTCGAATGCCGGAACATAAAAGATTATTCCGGAATTACGGAAACAGATATTGCCAAACGCCTGATAGATTTCGGATTTCATGCCCCTACACTTTCATTTCCGGTTCACGGAACATTGATGATTGAGCCTACAGAAAGTGAAAGCCTCCATGAATTAGACCGTTTTATCGAAGCAATGTTAACTATTCGCGCTGAAATAGACGAAGTAGCCATAGGCGCCGCCGATAAAGCGGACAATGTTCTTATCAACGCTCCTCATCCTCAATATGAAGTTTGCTCCGATAATTGGAAACATCCTTATTCCCGGACTAAAGCTGCATTTCCTTTGGATTGGATTCAAGATAACAAATTCTGGGTAAATGTCGCTCGTATTGACAATGCGTTTGGAGACAGAAATTTACAGTCCGTACAATGCAAATGTAATTGACATTTAATAAAATTCGGATGAAAAAATATAAAAAGTGATAACAAAACATATTACTTTAAAATTATTTTGTCTAACTTTGTGCGAATTAAAACAGATAAACTCATTTGTTCTATAAAAGATAATTAATTATGAAGAAGAGAAAATTTGTAAAGTTTGTATTAGTAATACCTGCTTTAGCCGGTTTGTTTTTATTGGCAAGCGTCCCTCATTTTTCGACAAAAGCCAATGATAATAGTTTTTGGATTATGACTGAAGATGAAATCACGGTTGATAAAACCGCCCACGATTTCGGAACGATTAAAGAAAATGGAGGAAATGTAAGCGCCACTTTTATTGTCACAAATAATACAAAAGCGCCTGTCCTGATAACCAATGTTCTTCGATCATGCGGCTGTACTACCCCCGATTGGACGAAAGCGCCGATAGAACCCGGCAAAACCGGTGAAGTGACGGCTACTTACAACCCAAAAGGTCGTCCCGGTCCTTTCAACAAACTAATTACCATCATGACAACCGGTAATCCGGAGCGAATATTAGTTCGAATTACGGGAGTTGTTGTTAGTGAATAATACGGCAACATTGTTTCACAGCCGATACCTATCAGCGAAATTCAAAAATCCGGAATCGCTCAAAATGATGGATATTAAATAATTAAATGAGTAAAAAATATGAAAACATATCTGTTGACCATTGTATTCATTTTTTTGCACTTGGCAGCCTATCCGGTTAATGTTGCTGACTTTGGGGCAAAAACGGACGGTAGCGACGCAACCTACGCCGTCAGAAAAGCGCTGGAATACTGTAAAAATAATAAAGAGCGCAAACTTATTTTTCCCAAAGGCAGGTATGAATTTTATCCGGATAAGGCTACCGAAAAATACATATTCATCAGTAATAATGATGAAGGGTTGAAACGAATCGCATTTCTTCTGAACGGTTTTTCTAATTTT
>Ga0123354_10015145_pt1 | contig 12028 bp, 5 predicted proteins | sample TergutLab28metaG_2_FD_97872 | JGI IMG/M metagenome (GOLD analysis project Ga0123354, IMG submission 97872) | Labiotermes labralis P4 segment gut microbial communities from Petit-Saut dam, French Guiana - Lab288 P4 | ecosystem: Host-associated > Arthropoda: Insects > Digestive system > Gut ... | reverse complement strand
TTTTTTTGTGTTTTATTTTTTGGTGCCCCTGGGGGTTTGCGCCCCCCCCTTCCCCCCCCCCCCCCCCCTTCGCAACCACCATTTGGACTGACTGCTTGTTAGCATAGTTTATGTCGGAGTTGGGGGCCATGCGAGGTTAGCTGCTCGATCCAAAGTGTGGATCAAGGCGCTTGGTGTCGCTGTACTGGATGTCCCTCGCTCATATGGAATTTTGTATCAGCTAACCGGACAAATTTACGGGACTTTGTTTTTCTTTCACTGGTCTCTTCTAAAATAACCGCGAAGGAATCAGGCAACTAATTCTTTCTCAGTACGTCAAACAAACATTATTAGAACCGTCGGAATTAAACTGAAAGTAGGTATGTTGAACTAAGGCCATTATTTTATGTGACAAATCGCATCACTTCTCACTCAGAAACTTCTGCGTGACAACGCATAGCGCAAAGAATGCCATTGCTTGAATATGCCTGGATGGCAGGAGATAGCACGCAAGCAAACTGTACTCGATGGCTGATTTTCGAGAGGGTCTGACTGCGATGCCTATCACTATACGGTAGCTGCAGAAGGCAGGAAGACAATATATATCGCTCATTTGCGACAAGAGTGTCACAACTCAAAATTTGGCATTTTTGAGTTATTGGTATAGAAAGAAACGTTTGCAGATGCACTTTTAACAGGTACAGTGTCATAACGCAGTTTACAAAAACTCGCCGCTGGAGAGCAGTTGTGTCGTCGTTGCACTCATAGAAAATTATAGCACTTCAAAACCTTTAAAAGGTTCTCCTGAAAAAATAACAGATTTTGAGTTGTGACAGTCTTGCCGCAAATGAGCGATATTAACCAACAAAAGCACTCAATAAAACACAATACAATACCATTCATTAAAGACAATTCATGACAAGAATGCTATTCTTGCATGTTTCCCCACGGCATTTGTTGGTTAATACATTGACTGTAAGAATATGCGTGGCATGAGTAACGTAAAATTAGGAGGACACTGTCAGTGAGTAAAGGAACAATCCTGAAGCCTGACATGGAGAAATTAGATTGCAAGCAAAGTTAGAGAAGACTGTTAGGTAGATACCCCAAACACATTAGCAGCTTGGGGAACATAAATATGGCTTGGAACATGTTGAAGAGAATATCAGAATCTCAGATAAAGACGGCCTGGATTCTTACAAACGGAAACAGCATAAGCAGTGCCTGAAGAAGTATTTGTAGATATCACAAAATATCCCGTATGTTAGGTGTGCAAACTCTATGAGCGTTAGAAAATGAAGTTTTAGGCTTGTTCGCAGAATTGCGAAAAGTGACTAGTAGCTTTGTCATGTCAGTCAGTCTATATGTCCGTCGGTCCGCATGGAACAAATCGACTTCGACTGAATAGATTTTCATGAAATTAGGTGTGCGAGAGTAGAGAGCCATGCACTTTTGGACCCTCTGACGTCACAGGTCACGTGGTGTAAACAAAGATGGCGGTGGGGTCAATGGCCTCATGACGTCACATGTAAACAAAGGTGGCGGCCGACCTTGCCCCAGGCGGTCGCGTGATGTAAACAAACATGCCGGCTGTTTCAATGACCTGTACCGGAAGTGACGTCATATGTAAACAAAGATGGCTGACGTTCTTGCCTCCGGCGGTCAGTGGTGTAAACAAATATGGCGGAGGACCTAATTTCGGCAGACATTATGGCGCCTAACCTAACTTTAGCCTCTGATATGTAAACAAATGACGTAGTATGTAAACAAATATGGCGGACGACCTTGCCTCCGGCGGTCACGTGGTGTAAATAAATATGGCGGGTGACCTAATTTCGGTAGACAATATGGCTTCTAAGCTAACTTTAACCTCTGATATGTAAACAAATGACGTAGTATGTAAACAAATATGGTGGATGACCCAATTTCGGCAGATGGTATGGCGCCGGCAATTATTTTGAATGAGCGCTAACCTATCTTTAACCTCTGATATGTAAACAAATGACGTAGTATGTAAACAAAGATGGCGGATGACCTAATTTCGGTAGACAGTATGACGCCTAACCTAACTTTAACCTCTGATATGTAAACAAATAACGTTGTGTGTAAACAAATATGGCGTCCGAACTTGCCCCAGGCGGTCACGTGGTGTAAACAAATATGGTGGATGACCTAGTTTCGGCAGACTGTATGGCGTCTAACCTAACTTTAGCCTCTGATATGTAAACAAATGGCGTAGTATGTAAACAAAGATGGCGGATAACCTACTTATGCTAGATAGTGTGGCGCCTAACCTAACTTTAACCTCTGATATGTAAACAAATGACGTATATAAACAAAGATGGAGGATGACTTACTTATGCTAGACAGTGTGGCGCCTAACCTAACTTTAACCTCTGATATGTAAACAAATGACGTAGTACGTAAACAAATATGGCGGATGGCCTAATTATGCCAGACAGTATGGCGCCGGATATTATTTTGAATGTTTGAAAGAGCGGCATTTTTAAATTTGTTCTAATCTAACTTTAAGTTTGAATTGGTGCTTCCGCCATTTTGAATGAGCGCCATTTTTGAATTTGTTCTAACTTAACTTTAAGTTTGAATTGGCACTTTCCACCATTTTGAACGAGCGCTACTTTTAAATTTGTTCTAACCTATCTTTAAGTTTGAATTGCCGCTTCCCCAACATGGCTACCAGCGCGGTACTTTTTAAATTTGTTCTAACTAACATTAAATTTGAATTGGACTTTCCAATACGGCTGCCAGCGCGGTACTTTTAAATTTGTTCTAACCTAAGTTTCAAGTCCGCCATTTTCCAATATGGCTACCTGCGCGCTAGTTTTAAATTAAACCTAACTTTAAAGATGCTGCTTTCCAATATGGTACCAGCGCGGTAATTTTAAAATTTATGCTAACTTTAAGTTTGAATTGGCGCTTTCCGCCATTTTGAATGAGCGCCACTTTGAAATCTGTTCTAACCTAACTTCGAAGTCCACCATTTTTACAATATGGCTACCAGGGCGCTAGTTTTAAATTAAACCTAACATTAAGGTCCACCATTTTGTAATATGACGACCAGCGCGCTAACTTTAAATTAAACTTTATATGACTTTGTGTTTCTCAAAAGAGTTAACTGAATCGGTAAGATTCCGGACTCATAATTGAAATATTCTAGGTCCGAATCCTGCTGCTTTAACCGTTTCTTTATTAAAGGATCCTATCCCAGGTATAAGGAAAATAAATAAAGACACACAATTTACATTTTACAAACATATACAATGTAGGATAATTATTATTACAATTAAAATACAATTATAAAGATTATAACATAAATGTACACAACGTAGGCTATTAAATCATCACACTTACAGGTATTTAGTAGCTAGAAAAAGCGTGTTTTTGTAATGCATATTACAAATTCGAGTTTCTTTTTTAAGACTAGATTATATTTAAATTTTATATGACTTTCATGTAACGGAAACGAATGGTTACTCATGTTACAGGTTCAGCAAATACCAATTAGTTCAATATACTTTAGATGTATCGAACTCAGTGGGTGACGTAATAGCTCACTGTACTGAAAAGAATGTTTATTAACCATCTAGCCCATATAAAACTGAATAATTACCGATGATTTACCTCTTACTCGAAGTTTAAACGTTTGCCGGTTACTAGCTATCTTTACGCTACATTGTGAAAGTATTACATTGTTAAAAGCGATTATATATTATATTATGCCATGCTGTACTATCTCCTGATACTCAGAGTTAAGACGTACAGACTGAATTTAATACATTAGAAACTTCAAAATCTACGTTTGCTGGGGTAGAGCGAGACTTAAAATTGGTTTGGTAACTTAAACTAGAAATTCTAAATTTGCATATTAGGTTTAAACATAGAACTGGTAAGACAATTATTTTACTGCCATGACAGTGTATTTTTCTACTCATGCTAAATGATTGTTTTATTTAACCCAGAGTCTTAGTAGCTTCAAAACACTTATAACGTTACTCTACATCTTCATCTTCGACCCCACCGTATTTGATCGCTTCTCTGTTCATGTTGACACTTGCCGAGTTTATAAACCGCGACTAATCTCTTTTTTTTACTTAGATACACTCGAGCGTTTTAACTTGTGATAAGGATACACCGTACAGACGGTGTATTTGTACTGAATGTTACCAGAACGAGCCACTGTATACTGTTTTATTACTGTAGGACCAGAAGGATTTTCAGTTTTCACGTTCGGTATGAGACGTGACTCAGTGAGGGTTTATAATTAAGACAATATAATGTTTAACAGGACATCTTCGGGAATTTCGTGAATTTCAAACGGTTTACATATAGTTTTGTTGTCGAAACGGAATTTCTGTTTATTATAAAGACCGAACACAATTTCAGAGGCAGCAGTTTTTAAAGAAGGTGGCTGTTTATAACAAACTGCGCACGTACAATTTTTGAGGTTTTTTGCAGCCAAAATCATAATACGCGCTAAGGTTCTTAGTAACGCATACGCACTGTCCACAAAGCCGAGAAGTCTCACCGCCTATTTCAGCTTGCTAATGACGTACGTATACAATTTTATTGTCTGAGGCACGCGTCGGTAGTACAATCATTGCATAATTTGCGCAATAATATTAAAAACTGGACCATATGTAATGAGTTAAATCCATATTAGAACGCGGGCCACACGGTTTAACACTTTCTATACAAACAATTGTGAGAGCTCTAAGTTCTTCTCCATACTTGATAACATAATGAAGCATTTTACCAGGTATGGAGCATTCTGGAATGAATAAAAAACCTAAACTATCTAAAAGAAAAAGAACGAGTACGTTGTATTTGTAACAAAACCGAAATATCCGATGACCAGTTTTGAGGATGGCATGCGATGTATATAGTGATTGAATCAGGGCGAGATACCAATTTACCAGCTAGATACATAGGAAACTCACCGGCAATTGCGCAACATAACGCTAACGTGTGGAACACCGGCAGCAAAGCCTCAGCAATACGTTTTTCAGAACCATCGATACTAGGGGAAAACTCATTGAACCACGTAGCATTTCCCGCTGCAGCCTGTAATTCGTCGTGGGCGTCCGTAAAACCGGTGCTGCCGCTGAAGCATTCTTTATTTAGGGACGCCATTAACTTAAAATGTAAAATCAATAATTACTTAAAAGCAATTACAAGTATATACTATTAATCGCTATTATATTCTTTGCCTTTACTAACAAAAAGTAATTATTTTAATCATTACGCGGGATGGGTGCGTAAGAAAGGAGACAATGCAGAAAGCACTGACGTATAGCATCTATGCGTGTGCGAGAAATAAAAATGATTTGTAACTATGAAACTTACTTGAATAAAACGGGCTCAGCTGATACAGGAACACAAACACAATAGCACAAAATATAGGCACCTGTAGCAGTAGGTATTACAAACGTTGTATCAAGTCTAGTGTGTACTTTAGGGGATTTTTTGTTATTATTTTTTTCGTCCACAGTCAGTTGTTGTCGTCAGGATCATATCCTTTTCCGTGCACGAAATAAACAGATAGCTCCGAAGCCAGTCGAAGGTATGTCCGTTTTCGTCCACGGTTGTGATACGTGTTGCATCCCCGTCAATAAAAACGGTAATACCGAGCTATCGAGCTATGGGGCTGGGAAATCATACTGGGTCAGCTCGAATGACGTAACTTTGTTTTCGCCCCTGTCCACCAACATTTTTAGCCAGTCACGTGTGATTAATATGTTATTTACTTCTTCCTTATCCAGTCACGTTCGATTACCCTGCTCCCAACCGATCCCTGCTGTTACCTTCCCCACTCACAGTTTCTAGCTTTCATTCATCATGTTCTGATAGCGATGTGCAGATAAGTAAAAGAATCAGCTGGCCCTTCATCTGATCATGCATTGTGCCGTGGTGTTCTGACGTCACGTCTCGTAGGCCTAATATTTGACTGATTGGACATTCAGTCAGGTTGATGGGAGGGGTGGGTCCTTCACTCAGGGAATGTAACGTGATGTTTTATGATGCACGGCACGACCATTGAGCCTGCAGTTGGTGACGTACATTATTATTATTCACGAAGTTGTATGATTTGACACACTGAGACGACAACAAATTGCATCAAAACAGCAGTAGTGTGCAGCTTACAACGAACACCTGTGAGTCTTTTCACTCACATTTATCGAAGTACTTTCACCATCCGCACCCCGATATCAGTTTATTCATAATGAAGCTAGGAATACCAAAATATGTTTTACTTGAAGCTACTAAGTTATAACCGGTGGGAAAAATTATTTGGTTTGGAGGTCCAAAATTATTTTCTGAGATCTAGGAATACACATGTTTCCGAATGAGGGAGGTCAGAAGCATCTGGTAAGGGTTACAAAAGACCAGTGGGATAGTAAAGAGAAGGATGGTTACAGGGCAGAGAGTGAGAAAGAGTCATGTGTGAAGTAGGATAGACAGATAACAGAAGAAAGAGACAAGTAGATATTAGAATAAGATAGAAGGTGCGGTAAGCATTTACAAAAGAGAATTGTATTTGTTACGTATTTGTCAACGTCAAGTGTAATAGGGGTTTTGAAGTCTGCTGGGACAGCCAAAATTCCAGGGTTTGACACTTTTTCGAAATGTAAATCACGAGGGGATGGATACCTTGTTAGTCACGGTAGCCCATTAAAAATGTCCAGTAGAACATGTGTATACGGGGGTTACACGTGTTGAGTTGAAGGATATCGCGTCAGTCATAAGAACATATGGGGAGGAAGAATACAAAATTTTGAAGTTTTCGGCCTATTACGAGACTACTAAATTTACAGGGGACCAATCAGACTAGTTAAGTAAATTAAAGTAGGGGGAATTTTGAAACAGGGAAACTAACTTCGCGTATTATAGGGAACGAGACACAAGTTTTTTGATTGTCGTAGGTGGAGGACGCCCGTGTGCATCGCTCCAGATTTAGGCCAGATTAACAGAATAAATTAGGTAATTAGAAATGTATAAGTGTTTCTACGGGGGGTACAGTTTAAAACAAATAATATTAAATTGGACATACTCGGTACTACCAAGTTTCGTGCAATATAATTTTGTTATTCCTTAAAGGTTAATATGTAGTGAATACGCTACGTGAGAGAGCGATCCGTGCTACGTTTATCGTATGCAATAATAACCTGTACCAAATTAGCATCCAGTGACTGAAAATAAAATCACAACAGATTTTCCAGATTATCAAATCAGCAAAATTGGATTAATAGTTCATCTTCACCAAGCCCATCAAACTCAAACCACGGTAGTCCCTGAAAATTAGGTCTCATGCGAACGGAATGAGCGAGAAAGGTCAGCCGGACGGTTATAAAGTGTTACTTTTCCTGCTACAGCGACCAGCAAAGACGTCATGTTGCTAAGGGATTGGTAGATGATTTATTTCAAAAATATAAAAGGGGAGATATTAATCATACTTAGCAATTTCAATAAACGACGGCTATATTGCTTGATGAACAAGAGAGGTAATGCACGTATAACTTAAAGTTGAGGCGCCTTCGTATAACCTCTGTTGCTGCGGAAAGCAATAAGTTGTACTTACTCTATGTATGTGTCTGCAGCCTTGGTTATCCAGCATGAAATAGGCATGCGCCATTTTGAGATCTGTGGCTTGTCTGGCACTACTGTGTTTTTCCACTTTATCTCACAAGTGGCACGATTTTCGAAAAAGAAACGTTATTGGACACAATATATCTGCTTTTTCTCTACGACTTTTTTTTCCCGAAATGCTTGTTAATCTAAGACGGCTTGAGCGAGAGGTGATCACATATGTTTACTGGTCTTCATGTAAAGTGCCTGTTATTCTTGTCATAATGTAACGAAACTTCAATTACCCCTACAGATTTTCGAAATATACTCAAATATAAAATTTCATGAATATCCGTTTGGTAGGAGCCGAGTTGTTCCATATGTACGGGCAGAAATGACGAAGCTACTACTCGCTTTTCTCAATTCTGCGAACGCGCCTAAAAACTGTTATGTTATTTTTATGCTTGCTGTAATTATATTTATCTTAAAAATTTCATTAAACCAATTTCATTAAACCAATTTCATTAAACCAATTTCATTAAACCAAGGCCGCGCTACTTGATAAAAAATTGTTATATTAGTTTAGTACATTGTTGTAATAAAGGATATCTCATTACATTTGGTCAATTTTGTTTCCAACAAAACCCGAAGCACTTGTTGGTCGTGGACGAAAACGGGTATGACCATTTTCCTCACGAAGGGCAGACAACCGTGGACGACAAAAGATGTGCTCGTACTTTGAGTCGAAAGAGGCCATTAAGAGGAATCTTACCGTGTAGGTTCCTTCCCGAATCCTGATATTGTATTAAAACACAGATTCTTTCCTTATTCCAGAGGCATGTAGGGTCTATTAGAAGCAGAAAACTACACCCTAGCGTTTGTATTATCTTAGGTACATGACAGAAGTTAGCCTTCTGAAGGGTAGTTGATAGTAGGGAAGTAAGTACGGGGTTCTGTTGCACAGTGTGTGCGTTTTGTACTCACGAAATGTGGTCAGCCAATTCACAGCCATCACCAGTGTCTGTAGCCTGGTCGCCGAATTTTATTGAGGGTCTTTTTCTTTCTTGGTACTCAACCATACACCATGGCCCACAAGGGTGGCTTGAAATTTATCGCCACTTTTGCTGCTTGTTATGAGTATTATACGCCGTTCAAAATCCGGCCAGGGGACCGTTTCTTCAAATCGGGCATTACTGTTTTGCATGTGCCCTACAAGGAAATTATGGTATAGTCTCTAGCACCATTAGCACAGATCATGATTACATGACCTGTTCGAACTATCACATAACAATTATTGCTTCACCAAATATATATATATATATATATATATATATATATATATATATGGAAGTTACTGATTCAATATAACAATAAGTATTAATCCCTGTGCTGTTGATTCTCCGTTGGAACACTTCAGAAATAATTTTCAAGGTCACGTTTAGGGTAGTTTGATACATGCAGTTACCGCTTAATACAAGCATCGAAAAATAATAACCGGCATTGTAGGTACATCACGTAGTATCGGTAATGCCGATATTATGTCAGTTTATGCGTGCAACAACATCTTTGCGTGGGGGAATTGTGAACTTATGTCACACATGTACACGTGTTCTTGCTTTGCTGGCAGCAGTTGACAGGACCCGTCCTAGCCAGTGCAGGCCAGCTGTTGTGTTATGCAGCACTAATCACATCGTATTGCGTGACCATTGTCTAGTGTAATGCTCCTACAGCCTCTTGATGCTACGAATAAATGACATATAGATGGTGTGTACCATAATGTACGTACGTGAAAACATTCATATATGACACGCCAACCTGGTCCTCATTAATCGATATTTACATTACTTATTATGAGCAAAAATTCCACTCTTCAGTGGGATTCGATTGTAGTGATACTTTCGTGGTCCCAAAGACGACCAAGTCTATTTTTACTGCATAATCAGGATTTTTTTCACGCTACCTTGCTTGGGGGCAGAGTGGCGGTACGAATGGTTGAGGGACTGGTTTCTGCTCTGGAGCTTACCTCAGTTCCAATGACTGCCCTGTTCATTAAGTTTGACAGAGTATAAAACAGACCTCCATCTGTAGCGACCAGCCCTGTACACGTTGCCTACTACGTACGGCGCATAGGAACACAGGTAGATTGTGTGGGAAGACTTTCCTCTGCAGGGAGTCGAATCTTATCACTATCTGCTGTATCTGTAGTTACAGGTAATGTTGACCCAGTGGCCCATTACCATTATGTGAAGGCGCATAGAGGAAGTGGCGGTAAAGCTACACATTTTTAAACCTTCACAGTACTTGTAGATGCAGGCGAGTGGTAAGGTTTACTTTCTGTCATTTGTACCTCTGGTATTTATAGATTACAAGGCTGAGTGGCCCTCCAGCCTGGTCGCACACTGGGGGAGACAGGAAATGATTAATCTAAAATAGGGTGTTTATATAATATAAGTTTATGTATATCACATATCAAATATCAATGTATGTGCAATATATAGAACTTCTTTGTGAGGGAAGGGGACGCCCTGCCCCATCTGCAGAAAACGTCAGTTACGGCACTTCTTAAAGACGAAATTTAGGGAGTGGAGGTTTCGTTATGATTATTAGAAAACACGGTCAGTTTCACGCCCCCTACCGCTTTATGCCCGGCAGATAGCCCCCCCCCACTACCTAGTTAAGAGGAGGGTGGAAAGGTCCTAGGGCCGGTCTGGACATTTCGGAGAAGGAAAAAATTCCCTGTTTGTGCCGTACCCTAGTCACTGTGCCAACAGAGCTATCCCGGCCGTTGCTTGTTCATTGACACTCCCGGTTGACGAACCAAAAAAAAAAAACCAGAAGGCTATCACAGCTCGCACCACTCACTTACAAATGGCTTTCAGTCTGGCCTTGGCGGTGGTGTTGTGCGGGTGTGAAAAAGGTGATGAGGAATGGCCTGTGCAGAACGGTGTTTACATAGCATAGTTGCGACTGGAAGCGAGTGTCGTCAGGTGTCGTGGACCTACAGCAGATAAGGTAAGTTCAGTGCTGTTTACTGCGTATTGAGAGAATTTGTAACGTATACAGTTGACTCGTATATTTAGGTTATTATTATTATTATTACTAACTGCAATTGAGTTGTCACTCGGTGGCAATAGTCCTTACACTGGTACAGACAAAACAAATAAGAATAAATATTCATGAAAGAAACAATGCAAAAACACAGTACAAACAATACAAAACACAGTAAATGCAATTATACATATTACCAAAACACACACACATTACAAAACAAGTTAAAACAACCACAGTACAAGTTAAAACAAACACTATACAAGGTATACCCAAATGAAATAGTAGATTTATTGAAGGAAGTATAAGTTTCATTGCCGTATTCACGGAAGTCTTATTGAACCCTGGCTTGATTAGTTCATGTCATTCCCCATGGGTTTACAAGTTATACAGCTACTGCATTATTTCTAAATTAAATACTGGCGTGGCATTAGGAGTTGAAGGGAAAAAACAGGAAGTGGGTGCCTCATGTGGTATGGAAACCCTACGAAAGGCGTTGAAGTATAAGGGACGATGGTAGACTGTGTTTGAAATGTGATGGCACACGCGCAGAAACCAGATTTTGTCTTTCGGCGAAACGGACTAGTCCATTTAAATCGGTGGGGTCTTCAGTTCATTGGACTACTGGCAGCCGAAATGTGCGAATCAGCGTTAGTAATGCTGGATACACCATGTTCCAAGGTAGTGTGAAGGGGTACTGGCTACCCACTCCATTCGCCAGTTTCCCCCTTCATTTCCCCTCCCGTGCGTCACCGTGTACCATCACATTTCAACTGGACTCTACTAAAACGTATGTTAAGAAGACTTAGGTTGTGGGCGTGCCGGATGGAAGGCAGTGACGGGGTATTTTGGTGAGATATGTTTTGGGTATAAGTAGCAGAGCTGGGTCTAATATCAGCCTGGAACTTTTTAACCATACGTGGTTTTGAAGAAGAGTTGCATCCAGGCGTTTCTTAGGAATGTTTTGCTCGCCTAATGGAGCAGTATAAATTACCGAGGTCAAATGGGATACAGGTGAAGGTGCGGTAAACTGTAACCCTCTCAGATGTATCTTCCAAAAGGCGAGCCGTGCGTGATTTTGTAGCGAGGTGATGGTTTCAAGTGGCTGAGGCCAGGCTTGATGTTTGTGTTAACCATTAACTGATCAACTATAGAGACGCTGTTACAGATACTGAATTCAAAATCCTATCACAAACAGGGCCATCGAGGCATTTTGTTTCCAAACAAGAATTTACAGCGTTAGCCTGCCAGAACTATAATTTTGCCTGTTGTTTTGTATGGGTGTGAAACTTGTTCGCTGACATTGCGGGAGGAAAGGAAGCTGAGAGTGTTTGAGAACATGGTGTTGAGGAGAATATTTGGACCTAGGAGGGACGAGGTAACGGGGGAATGGAGGAGATTGCATAACGAGGAGCTA
>Ga0123354_10015144_pt1 | contig 12028 bp, 1 predicted proteins | sample TergutLab28metaG_2_FD_97872 | JGI IMG/M metagenome (GOLD analysis project Ga0123354, IMG submission 97872) | Labiotermes labralis P4 segment gut microbial communities from Petit-Saut dam, French Guiana - Lab288 P4 | ecosystem: Host-associated > Arthropoda: Insects > Digestive system > Gut ... | reverse complement strand
TCTGCACTGGGTTTGTTGGCACTAAAGACAAGGATCATGGACCTCTCAGTGCAAAGTACAAGACGAACCTCATGGATATTTGATGCCTGAAAGCTATGAATTTCGCCTGGCGCTAGTGCTATCTGATTATTCTCTACGAAGAATTTAATCCATCTGATACCCAGATTCATCCCTTCACCATCTAGCGTGCAAATCGCATTTTTGCATCGTATTATATTGTCATCTGTAGCCTGTCTGGCTGTAGCTTATTGTCCACATCCTGTCATAAAAGGCACGACTTTCGCAAGAGTGTTATTGACCATAAAATGTATGTTTTCATTTGCGTACAAATTTTGTCCGAAAATTTTCAAGTTCTGAGAAGAAATGAGCGATGTATGTTCAAAAGGGGTTATTGGTCGTCATGTAAAATACCCATTATTCTCGTCGGATTTTAATTAAACTTGTATTTTCACGACAGATTTTCAAGTAATCCGTAAATATAAAATTTCACAAAAATTCGCCCCCTATGATCTAAATTGTTCCATGTGGACAGAAAAACGGACAGACATGACGAAGCTAATAGTCGTTTTTCGCAATTTTGCGAACGCGCCCAAAACGTCATTGTAATTAAGTACAGAAGGGGGCAAATGGGGTGCGAAATATTTTATCAGGTTTTCACCTTTCTGTTGCTCTGGTCTGCTAAAATTAGGATGATGTAGTGAAAAGCCCCTATATTATACTTTTACACTGAAATAGTAGTGGTTGGTTCGTCGATCGACCATTTTGTTTTCGGAAATGTGACTTCATGCAAACATTTTAAAAAAGTAATTAAAATAAACCAATGGCAAAGCAAAATATTGCCTTGGCCGGGATTCGATCAGCGGACCTTACAGCCCGTAGGGACCCGCTGTACCATCTACACTATCCCTGCCCACAAAGCAAACGTTGTAGACCTCGGTTATTAAGTAACTGGAGCTGAAGGCTACAAAAATGGGGTACGATGATGCATACGAGCGTATCCAAGTGGGATATATTTTTCATCAAAAAACTAAGACAAATACAAAAATATTTTAAAGTAAACTGTTACTTTCACTGCATTTAAAGGGACCAAACGTTATCGTCTGAGACTAGTTGATCTGTTCGCTTGTACCTTATAAATATTGAATGAGATATTAAACTGTTGGTCGATCAAAGCAATATCAGAACAAAATGTATAAGCTTTACTTTCTACTTTCTGCTGGAGTAATGAAAAATTAGTGTTTCTTTCTTGTGTTGTTGTTATAAATACAATTTACTCGAATTGTATGGCTTCTGAAATTAAATTTTTCTGCATTAAACAGTTTTTATTATTGCATTTATTCGGTAAATGCAGAAAACGATAATGACTTATTTATGTCTCGTCAGTAGATTGCAGGACATGGTATATTGCAGCATGAACCTTGCCAGAGGCAAGACAATTTTCTCCTATCAAAAGCATCCAAACAGCTTCTGGAGCCCATACCATGTTCTAATCAACGCATACTGGCAAATCCTACTGGTCAAAGCGGCCGGATTGTGAAGGTAACTACTCACTTCCATTGAAAATGAGTTTTAAAATGTGTAGAACTATATCTCCACTTTTCCTTATGTCTTACTGGGTTGATGCTTGATTAGGCTTAGAGATTAACTTACAGCGCCAAGTATGTAGTCTTGTATTGTGGAAATAACTGTAACAGTGAAAATCCTGAAATCTGAGTATTTTATTTGTGTACGTATTCGAACTTATGGTTCTTCGGTTGAAAATGTGGCCTTGGGTGCACGCAGAAAGTAATTTTAAAATGGAGCTTACAAAACATTCACTGGGAAACTTGACACGCATACGGAAGATGGACGGTCGTTTCTAGGATGGACGAAGGCATGGCCTGATGGATGGAGGAATGAATGAAAGGTGGACTCTAAGAAAACACATATTACATGAAACTGTACAAAGGGCAGGTTGTAGTACCTAATGTGTCAAATTTCTGTTGGTGAGAGTAGACTTTACCAGGGGTACTAAAACCTTTTCCCTGGCATACCACTAAACGAAATTTAAAATTTTCGATGTACCACCAATATTTTTTTACCCCAGTACAAAACACCTCAAATTATTTAAAACATTTGAGCTTGGAAACACTGGCTGACAGGAAAGATGAGTTGTGTAATGTTGCTAGCAGTGCTGCAAGTTAGCAGATATGTGTGTCTTTGTGTTTTGTTTATTTTTACATTTTTTATCCCTTTTGTATTTCGACTCTTTATTCAGGTCGCCTACGAGTAAATAATTGTTGGCGTACCGGTAGTGATAGGCGTAACACAGTTCAAGAAATCGTAGACGAGACCGTAGTTTGGTACCGTGTGCAGTGGCTTGCATAGCAGTGTATTCAGCTGGGAAACACAACTCTTTCCTTTTTTGTAAAACGTAGTCTGACCATCTGCAGACGGCAGCACTGCTGGCCGAAACGTGTTGATGAATAATACGAGTAAGGAATAAGTTTAAATAAGTCAAAACACAACTAGTATCTTTAGGTATTTTATTATTTATTATTGTTTAAGGTGACGACATGTTTCGGCCCCTGTTATTGGGCCATCGTCAGGTCACAAGTATGAATTTGAGGAAGCTGTACAACTTAAACCATAAAATAAGTTATTTACTTTTGAGCTGATGATGGCCCAATAACAGGGGCCGAAACATGTCGTCATCTTATACCCTAATAAATAATAAATACCTAAAGATAATAGTGGTGATTTGACTTATTTAAACTGTTTCCTTATTCGTATTATTCTGAACAAAACGGGGATGACTCACCTAAAGATTATGTTGATGAATATATTATGAATACAAATACATCATAAAATTAAAGTGCACTTGTTGGTTGTTTAAACATTTTACAAATCTAGTTAAAGCACGGAAAATAGAACGTATTAAAAACCACTGTTTTCTGTTTGTTGTGTCCAATAATTTATATGTACGGAAATGAGAGCATTGATCGCCTATATTGCATAGTAAATTTAAAAAAATTGGACGTATTGATAGGCTTACATTTTAATTTAGTCTCTATTGCACACAACTGACCATTTTATAATTAAACGGCTATGTAGCTATATGTCTATCGAATTTTCGGAATTCCTTATGGTAACCGAATTAAATGTCCGAAGTCATAGGTTATGCGAAAGTGAGATTCTCAGAGCCTCGTTGCCGAATTCCTTTTGGATTAGCGGGCGGTAATTCTGTGAAGGAACCCCTGCAATAACAAGTAGTAATGCAAGCTCTTGAACTAAGAGTGAGAATTTAGAACTTTTTTTTTTGGCAGTACACAATTCAAATTTTACCGCTTGCGACGATTAGGCCAAGGGAGGTGTATATATCTTGAAGTAATTCTTAGGAGAGAAGAGAAAGTGAAAAAAAAAAGAAAGTTCACCAACTCGTCCCCAACCGTTTGATTCACCGTTTGATTTACTTTGAATCCGCTTACGATTCGGTGGCAAGGAAATTGACCGGTTGGTACTATTCTTATAACAAAGCCAACAAGATGCACTATTACTAAATTTTATTTTGGTACAGAACTCTATCGGGCAGATTTACTGTCCGAAGCTTGTAGAGTTCTTTACCAAAATGAAGTTGAGAAAGAGTGCATCTCGTTGGCTTTTATTATGAGAATATATCGCGATGCATGGTCCTCTGAATGTCAAATTCAGTTGGTAATATATGGTTAAATTTCTTATAGGAGAAAAGTTCCGATTTTCTATATTTACACAATGGTGCCTGAGTCTCATGTAACAATCTGACCGTCTTCCGCTGTACGCTGTCATTTGCGTTACACACGACGTCAACAATAAATAGCCTTTAGGACACTGTCCATAGCTAGATACGAGGTTAAACGTTATCAAATCACATACGAAACTAATCCTCCCTCGTATTATTTTGAAATTCCGTTTGAAGAAATGTAAACATTAGCACAGTAGAAGCAAGCAAACAAAATCGGTAACCACACCTTCAAGAAATAGGACAGCTTCTTTCTTCCATACTGCTTCATCAACAGTCTAGCCTGTTATCGGTTCAGAATTATTGCCAGAGACCAATGCGAAAATGTTCCAGCAGGGCCGGCCCGAGGCATGTACGGGAGATGCCACATGTCTCGGGCCGGTTAATAATATATCGCCCCTCAAAACCGATATTCTGCGAACGTTTTCGGCCTAGGACTGTGCTGGAAAAACTTTGGAGGGTGTGTGCCCACAGTGAGGATAATTTTCGGAGAAATTATTTCCCTGAGTTTACTGACATCGTATTTCGGATAATTCCAGTGACGTCGTAGCGTCCAGGGCAGCCGCCCGAATGGCCCACCCCTTAATCTGGCCCTGAGGGGGTCTCATATCCGTGCTCGATGTGTGACTGATGGATGTCTCCATAGGCGTGGCCGCTCTGATTAGCAAATATTGATGTATGTGATGAGTAAAAGTGTGCAGACCTTTATCAGCCAGTCGAGGTATTCTTCTTTTATAACAGCCATAATATTCAGTTTCGTTTCGCACAGGCCGCATGGTTTCCTATTCTGAGCCAACTCAGTCCACTCCATACCCTTTCACGCTATAACACTTAGATGCGTTTTGTTACTAATCTTCGCACTACATCGACGCGGCTGCAGAAGGATCTCTTTGTGTCAGATGTTCTGACTCTGATTCTGTATGCATTTCTCCTAACTCCTATTTCTCTGCTCCTCTTGCTTTCCTGTTCACACCGCTAACATTACGTCAAGCTCCCAATTATTTTACGAAATGTCGCAGAGGATGAACATACACTCTTCATTGCTGTCTTAAAGTGCTGGGACACTATACACTATAGAAGTACGTGAGTGCGTTTCTCGCTGATATTTTTAATGTCGTATCATGAATGATGTGTGTTATCGATTTTGCACCTCAGACAGTCAGTGAACTCTCCTGGGTCGTCAACCTGAAGTGAGGGAGAAGAAAAAGGTTGGTTGGTGTGTTGAGGCAGGTCGGGAAACGAGTTTATTGACCCAACTCTACGACCTTGGCGGTCACGGAGTGGCAAATCCCACTTATCAAAGTGAGGACAGCCCGGAAATAAAATGTTAGGTCATTCACCTAGGTTGGAATCGACCTTGGAGGACGTGTGGGCGTGACGTATCAGGTCGCTCACCTTCCTCGTAGGTTTCGGAGTGGCAGACGAGCTGTTCTTATTTGAGGATGAGTGCCCCTGGGATAAGCCGTCAAAATTATTTTCGTCCCCCGTTAAATTGAATTCTTTCCCGAGTACTCAACAGCAGGCATCCTTTTACTCATCCTTAACTAATAGGTAATACTACGCAATCGTAACTGTACTTGCCTTATTACTGTCGTTCTCGTTGTAGGCGTTATTTTTTTTTTGTCAATGTAGTGGTGTTATTTAGTGCAGTTTGTACTATTACTATACAGACACCAGAACTAAGAACCCTATTTTGAAAGCCTACAGGGGTGTAGAGATCAATATCAAAACATGTTTAATTTCGAACGGGGACGATCAACCCGTAGCTCGCGGGCAACGTTTTGCTCGTGACATAGCGGTATGTTGCCAACCGACGCAATTTTGAAAACTTATGAGCTGTTTATTTATGGAGACATACATTACATTTCTAATCAGTTTTCTAAAAAGGTGCTAAAGTAGCGACTCCTTAACTTCGGTTTTGAATTGCGTTTTTTAAAATACTCTTTTCCTGTTATTATCAGTACATTTTCATTGCACATAATATTTCCTGTTGCCCACATTTAAGCGATTTTTTTTCACAGTTGCTTACACAACATGAAAGGTTGAGCAAGCCTAACTTAGACTGTCTACATGACATGTTTTCCCTTCAGTCTCTTTTCCCGCTTGGACAAATAAGCCTAAATATCTACTGTATAGGATAATAAGTGGATTTCATAGCTAGTTGGTTCACAGGCGGTGGTTCGGAAGGGGAAGGATCCTATTCCTGTCTGTAGCTGATCCTCAGTTACTCATCCCAAGAGCCAGTCAGTACTTACAGACCCATACATATCTTTTAAGTAATCATGAGCACTTATTAGTGTCGTCAGTATTTCCTCAAGTTGACATCACACCTATTATGGGACTAATGTTCATGAAGTTTCGGCAGGACATATCAAATTAGGCAAAGCCCCTTTATTTTTTTTAGTTTCAGTTTGATTTCTCTGAAGGGCCGCTTTATTTAAGGGCCTAAATTAACATATAAAATTATACCTTTTAATGCACTAAGAGATTTTGATGGAATATGTTACGTGGCACTTGTGTTACCTTAATTTGCAGTTAATATAAACTTACTTGTTGGACCACTTTACATACCTAACTAGATGCAAAAGTCACACGTCGTTTGACAGATGTTTTTCAAATCTGATATGCAATTCTTCAAATACACAAGTAAGCCCTACAAAATACGAACTTTATTAGCAGTAATTCACTTCGAATAGTGTTAGTTAAAGGCTAGGATTACCTCAGTCAGAGATCGAAACCTGTACTTTTCTTGCCATACCTTTACCCCCCCCCCACCCCCCGAAGAGAAAAAGTCTTGAGTGGAAGTAATAGGAATCCGTAAAATACACATTTTATACCTCTAACAATATTCTCCCAAAACTCGCTGCTTTATAGAAGATTGCTACAGTGGTGCTACAGTGTTTGCCGTCGAAAGCCTTTTGCAGGTTCCCACATTTCAGTCAGCAGTACTGCGTGTGTCAGTCGACGCGAACCACTCCCAACTCACGTGATGAAATTAGTTAATCATATTCAGGGTCATAGACAAATTAGCAAGGACTTCCAGACAGAACTCACAGTCTATGTTCCTATTGCTTGTTGCAAAGTTTCTGTTAATGCTTTATTCAGGTAACGCAAGTCTATAATAATATAACTATATCAAATTTAGTTCGTAGTATAGAGTGCTACGTTCATGCGCACATATGTATTGTACTACTGCACTCGGAAATTGTAATTATTTTCATTCGGAAAGTATATTAATATATGTGTATATATATATATATATATATATATATATATATATGCACATTATAGTAGTCGTAGTCATAGTAGCAGTAGTAGTAGAAGTAGTAGGGTATTGGTTGCAGTACGGCTTATAACGCCGAACTGAGTACTGCAGAATTAACGACACCTTTGGTTTTCTGCGAAACAAGGTAGCAATGATCGGGTTCCGCTTTAATCTGCACGCCACGTTGTACTTAATAGTCATAGAGACGAATAACTGTTCTTATTCAGGACAATTGCTACTTGAATAAAAATTCTTTCCATTACAAGTTTGTCAGATATAAACTCAAAGCAGGACTTCGTGAACATGTTTGTAATACATTCCACGCCAAATTATTAGGTACGTTTATACTTTGCCGATCCCAGTGGCTGCGCGATATAAGGCGTGGGTCTTCGGCCGCTCGATTGCTGGGATTGTGGGTTCGAATGCAGCCGGGGGCGTGGATGTCTGTGTCTTGCGAGTGTTGTGTGTTGTAATGTAGAGGTCTCTGCATCGGGCCCACCGCCCGTCCAGAGGAGTCCTACGGAATGTGGTGTGTCTGAGTGTGATATCAAACCTTAAGGATGAGGAGGTCTAGACCCACTACGGCTGTCGAGTCACGAAAAGGAAACAAGTTGATATTCTGTGTTCATACAAAATTCGTATTTCTAGTTTCAGCGAACCATTGCTGACCTCTGTTAAACTAAAAGACAAATAGATACTTCGCACGAACACCAAGGTTTAATTTTACATTCTACAGTCTTACAAAGAAATTGCCGTTGTAAACTTGCATATATATATATGTATGTATGTGTGTGTGTGTGTGTGTGTGTAATGTTTCTGTATATAACTTCTCCACCAAATATTAAGTGGTTGTCTCTCCCACTTCAAAAGCTCATTCTCGGCCTGTTGTTATAAAATTTACAAATTTTGGGAGGCCTTCAATTACATGAACTTCGTGTCAAATTTCTTGCTTATCAACCGTTTGGTGTAAATTTCAAATGTGGGCCCGCACATACAGCCAGGTTGGTTACAGCGTGGGATAATTTGTGAAGAGTTCCAAGAAAGTAGGCCTGCTACCTTCACCGTATCCGTCTGCATTTCTGCTTGTAAACAGCTTGAGAATCCCTGAGAGGATTTTCGTGAAGTTTCAGAAGGGGTTCCTGTAAGATTTACCGACACATTTTTAATTTGCTTAAATTATAACACACACACACACACACACACACACACACACACACTAAGTCTTGACAATTGAAGACGTGGTCCTGCATTTGTTTGTGTGCACATCTGGAGCGTAACACACATCAAATATTCCTTAGCCCGAAAAATATGTTCCAGACAAATTGTCAGTTACATAGAACGGAACACACTTTTGGCACTTAGTACACTTTTCCTTGTTTCTGGTGGGTTTAGAGAGGTTAAGATTAAACAGGAGATATTTTTAATGCCGTGTTACATCGTAACTGTGACAGTTTCAACTGATTTTGTCGGAATAGCTGAGTGTATCTCTCACGAATTAAAGACCTACTGGCAAATAATTTAGTGCTGGTATCCAATTCGTTTTTAGACCTATATTTTTTAACTTGTTTTTAAGAAATTAAGTAGACTAAAAAACAAAACATGCTGGTCTAATGTATTCGTGGATTTTTTTTTCTCAAGATAGAAAATAATTTGTTTTCATTGTGGAGTTCCCATACACACTGCAAATACACGTCTTTCATAAACGAAATTCGCCTCGTTTTTTGAACCCGAGGGCGGCAGTTGCCATTTCTTGCTTATTTATAAGACGAAAGAGCCCAAATTCGTGTAACCTGAAGCATACAGTCGAGTGTTGCCTGTCTAATTAAGGATATCCTTCATGTTCTTACAAATTCTTACCCCGAGCCAAGTTTGCAAGTAAGATTTTGCAAGTCCAATCAAAGAAAGCATCGACTTTACACTAACATAATCCTGCCAGGATTTGTAATAAGTACAGGTATGTGCCGCATAACGACCTTTGAGTCTACGACGGACCGCATATACGACGGCGATCCCTTTATATTATATTATAATACAATACCTACCATTGTGTTACAATTGCCTATACTATTCGGTATAGTAACATGCTGTACAGGTTTGTAGCGTAGGAGCAGCAGGCTATACCTAATAGCCTAGATGTGTAGTAGGCTATGCTGTACTATCTAGGTTTGTGTAAGCTTACATTCGCACAACGACGAAATCACCTAACGACGCATTTCTCAAAACGTATCCTCGTCGTTAAGCGAAGCATATCTGTAATATTACAGTTAAATGCAACAATTTTTAACATCAGAATGTTCCGCTTTCGCTAAATTATTGTGTTCTGAACTATACAGAGTGAACATTGGTAACGTAGACTAACTTAATATAATATTGCTCAAGAAGTAAGAAGCACAAAAAGGGAAACTAAACGTATCAGGTGTGTAATGTGATCAAGATTGGAAACGCCGCCGGTTGGACTCCTGATTCTTGCCACGAACGGCTCTGACACTGAGTTGTAGAAAATACCGTCTCAAATACAGAAAGCTAAGCCTGTGCTCTAGTATCACGAATGGAAGTCGGTGGTCCAAATGCAAATGAGATTTTTTAGGGATTTTGGTAGGACAACATGAGTGAAAACGTCCATCTGCCAGTGGTATAAGCCGTCCAGTGAGGATGATACTTTTGTAAAGGGGGAAAAGACCGAGTGAACGGCCAGTCATTGTTGGTAAAGGAATGAATTTGGAGCGAATTTCGTTCACAGTCCAAGAAAATCAACAAGACAATGTGCCCGACAATTAAGAATTGCCACATTCAACGGGGCACACAGTTCTGTGAAAGCTTTTGTATATTTGCAGTTTACAAATACCAACTGTTCGAACATGTAATAGCGCGGTACAAAGAAGTTCGCTACACATTTTGCTGCGACGTTCTTTTACAAATTGAATACAACGGAATATTCACTGCCATAGTGGGAGAAATAATCCGCATGCAGTGATCAAAAGTATAAGGGTTAGTCCCAATTTCAGTTTTTTTGTGCCATGGCTACCTTTTAATTTTTCTGGTTTTTATATTTTTCTGAACGCGCTGTGTCTGGTATAGTGTACCAAGCAGCGTTAGAGGAATTTCTCATGCAAAGTTTGGACATCCTACTAACTTGCTATTTCAGAAATTCTGAGCGCTTCCGTATTTTTTACATTGCAATTCGGGACTTCTTGGATGGAAATTCTTCCCGAAAATGGATTGGTAGAGGTGGTCCTATCACTTGGCCACCTCGTTCTCCTGACATTACAATGCACGATTTCTTCTTCTGGCGGTACGCAAGAACGCTGTCTACCTTCCACCATTGCCCATCGCTTTGCCATAGGATAGGAGCTGCTACGGATGCAGTGATACCCCCTGCGCTTACAGTGTGAGGAGTGAATTTGAATGTAGATCTGATATGTGCTGGACTGCTCATGTGGCTTTTGTTGAACATCTGTAAAGTGCTAAACGTGGGTCACAAAAACTTGATCTTGTAACCTGCCACAATATGTGTGGGTTTCATTTCTGTGTCTCTAACTTTTGAACAATATTATATTAAAATCACTTGCATGTAATGTGTCCGCCCTGCATTATGTAATTCTTATCTTTACATACGGCTTAAAGGCCGTACATTCAAGCTAGGCATATTATGCCCACATTACAGTGTGAGTGTTATGATACTGTTCTTTCGAATAGCGCTAGACGCCAATGAGACCCAAGGTCTCTTACTCGGTTTCTAAAAGTATTATACATACTGCACGAGGGGTCGGCCTATCTCAAGGCCTCTACCTACACGGTACAAGCCAGACACCGGAATATGCAGACATATTACGTATAGCCATGCCCTGATTCGAAAACACGATAAGTGTCGGAGCGTGTAAAAGGCCTTAGACTGCGCGGTCAGTATGGACGGCGCTAAGAGCACAATGGTGCCTGCCGACTTCTATCTCAAGAAGAGTGAAAGTTCTCTTTTTTCATGGCGTGCTTCTGGTCTGCCCATACAGGTAATAAAATTGTGTTCGTAGAGTTTCAAAATGTTCAGTTACATTTCTGTTGGCAGAACCTCAAGGTTTAACACCTGGTATTGGCCCAACAGAATCAACAGTATGGCATCATTTAAACAGTTCTATCCATTTCCCGCCACTAAACTTTACGTCAATTATTGGTTATGTTATTACGCTGTTTTTGGTGTTTTCTATTTTTATCTGTGCTATTAAGCAGAATCCTGCTGGAGAAGCTGATTGTCAGCTTCATGGAATCTAAAGATCTTTCGCCGTGTACACAACTTGATTTCGTCCACAGCAAGCTGAATCCATTTCATATCCTCACACCCGGTTTCTTCAAAATTCAATTTTTTGTCTTCTGAATTAGGCCTAAGTAGTCCAAGTGGCCCCTTTTCTCTTAGCCTTTCCGATTAACCCTATATATGCACATCTCTTTTTGCCACCGCGCCTGCTACATGACCAATCCAGGTCGTTCTCCTTGGCTTGATTTTGCCCAAAATATTAGGTGAAGTGTGTCAATTGTAAAGTTTCTTATCCGAATGTTCTTTTCACTTCCCTCTTCTCAAACAGCATCAACATTTCCTAATGACAAACCAAGCTTTCCACGCAAGTTGTGTCGAGTCTAACATTACAGTTTGTTAGTATCGCTGAAGTTGTTTTACTCAAAGCCTGGCTGTATGTTAAAAAAATTTACATTTCGACCTGGCTATCTAACTGCAATGAAGCAGTGATTAATGTTGGTGTCCGGAAGTATGTGTGTGTATGTGTGTGTGTGTGTGTGTGTGTGGTGTGTGTATAGTGTGTTCGTGTGTGTGTATAGTGTGTGCGTGTGTGTGTATAGTGTGTGTGTGTGCGTGTGTGTGTGTGTGCGTGTGTGTGTGTAGTGTGTGTGTGTGCGTGTGTGTGTATAGTGTGTGTGTGTGGTGTGTGTGTGGTATGTGTGTGTGTGTGTGTGTGTGTGTATAGTGTGTGTGTGTGTATAGTGTGTGCGTGTGTGTGTAT
>Ga0123354_10015143_pt1 | contig 12028 bp, 4 predicted proteins | sample TergutLab28metaG_2_FD_97872 | JGI IMG/M metagenome (GOLD analysis project Ga0123354, IMG submission 97872) | Labiotermes labralis P4 segment gut microbial communities from Petit-Saut dam, French Guiana - Lab288 P4 | ecosystem: Host-associated > Arthropoda: Insects > Digestive system > Gut ... | reverse complement strand
TGCCAAGAGCTTATCTTTTCCGTCTGTATGTGTGTGACAAAGAAATGAGCTGACCACATCACATAGGGGAGACCCACCAACCAGACTGGATTATTTACGTTCGAGATAGCGAGAAGTGAGACGCCTGATAACATAACGGGAAATCACGTTTCGGCTAACGAATGTAATTCAGGAACGAATTATCTTCGTTAGCCGAGGTATTACTGTATAGTATAATACAATTTTGTTACAGTTGCCTATAGTATTCAGTACAGTAACATGCTGTACAGGTATGTAGCCCAGAAGCAATAGGCTATACCGTATAGCCTAGATGTGAAGCAGACTATACTATCTCTGTTCGTTTAAGTACACTCTATGACGTTCGCACAACGACGAAATCGCCTAAAGTCTCATTTCTCAGAAGGTATCCCCGTCGTTAAGCGACGCATATCTGTAACTGTACCATTTTGGAATATCAGTATGCACAATATACACAATTGTTGTGTATATTGATATTCTAGTACAGAGTAATGTGTATATTACCAATCATACTGTATCCATAATCGTAGGTTATATATTGCCGTAATCGGCATACTGCGAGCTTGTCGGTAATTCGACTCATATTTGGTCCCGTTTACTTCGGCTGTCGATATTGTACTGTGTTTTGAAAATAGAACGCGCTTGCAGAACTTGAAGAAATCCAAAATTCTACGATATCGATATTAAAGAGTGTTTTCAAATATTGGAATGTTAGCTTTGGCAGAAAGCTTTTACTGAAACAGGATTGATACTCTGACCGCAAGATCGGTGTCCATGATCAGAATGTATGACATTATGTGCAGTTATAACAGTTGAATTTAGTACTTGGGAAAAAATTGGAGTAAATCGGAGTCAGACTTGCGGATGCCCTCGAATAAGGGTTCACGTTGTTTTACGTCATGTCGGTTCAGCAGTGACGGGACGTATTCTACAGAGCAAGTTAAATTTTCCCCATTAATCGAAAGCTCCAATAAATTATGACTTCGAATTTAGCACTGCATCCCTTTAAGTTTGGCTTCAGCTTCCCATTTGGGCTTCTCAACGTTATCATTTTTAGATACATTTATTCAATGAATCGTCATGCACAACACATTCAGCAATTTTAAGGTGACCAGTTTCGGTCTACATCCGGGCCATCTTCAGACCTGCGCATTAATTAGAACATACGAAAAAAACCGTACAAGTTCATGAAGGGTTGTTTGGTTTCTTCGTGTGTTCTAAATAATGCATAGGTCTGATGATGGTCCCGATGTAGGCCGAAACTGGTCACCTTAAAACTGCTGCATGTGTTGTGCATGACGATTTACTGAATAAATATATCTATTGATCGGAGCACACAAGGGATGTATCACTTTACGGTAATCAAATTGTGTAAAGGATGAGTTTGCACGCGTCACGCCAATCCCAAACGTGTAGGGGCAGGCTTTAATTCTGAGGTATGTTCCCCTAGGGAGTCTGGCAAACGCTTAAGGAGCCCTACGTGCTCCTCGTTGTGGGGCATTGTCTGCTGGCCCCTGTGATGAGGCCTGTCGAGCATTGGTGACCCTACCAGTAGCTACACTACCGCCCACATAAACTTCAGCTTCACTGGAGCACACGATCCTCCCCGCCCGGTTTAACATGAACCTTCAAAAAGGCCTCTCCACCCCTCCCCCCTCTTCCCTCCAGCGAGGTGGCGAATTATCACAGCGAGATGATATCAGAGATTGTTAAAGCGTAGCTTACCGTGTAGCTTCTACCATACCTAGATCATGAGTCCGTTGTTGTAAAGGATAACACAAGTATCCGCTGGGTTTTGATAGGGAAGACACCATGTGCAAAACACGAAGAATTCAGGCATTATAGCATTGCTATCCAGCAAACACATTCCTCATGCGGCTCGCAAACGCGCGGTGTTAACAGCAGTTGGTTCACATGAGTAAGCTACATAAATGCTGCGAACTGGAAACCATTGCCATGCAGCATGATCACACAGCGGAGCGAGGTCGACACCATATTACCTCCACTACAACACATTCGAACTTACACGGACACAGGTGAATTCATATGTGACAGACATGAATAAAACTTACAGGATTGCTGACGTGGGCAAGCTGACACTCGCGTGAGTAGAGAAAATGCGGGCTTTGGCTTGAAATGTATGCGTGCAGCGAGAATAAAAATGGTGAATTCGGGATTTTCGAAGAGAAGTTTTTAAGATAGCCTGCTAGCACGTATCATAGTAAATATCAGGAATTCTGAAATGGAAGAGTCCAAGACCAAAAGTAAAGATAGTGAAAGCATTTATATTGTGTTTAAAATAAACACAAACTAATAGCTGACTACATTAATTAAGCATTTGTAACATCGAACTTATCTGACTTTTCCTGTCATAACCCTGCCATAAGAGGGGCTTAGGTTAGACGTTAGGCTGGTCGCTCTCTCTGTTTTGCTTGTTTCCCTCACTCCTGACAAGGAAGGAGCTTTGGTTAGACGTCAGACCAGTCCCTCTCTGCTTCTGCACGTAAGGCTGCAGCAGCGCCTCTACCGGGCGAGTAAGTGGTGGGGCTATCAATGGAAAGGTCCTGCTTGTGTACTCTTCATTAGTGCAGTAGCTGTGTGCTGATTTTACCTCTCTTACGACATAAGTCTTACAACGCTGCGAAGTTATTTCGTACACATTCCGCTGAAAAAAAATTTTTTAAGTGGCTTTCATTCTTGCGTTTTGGAATATGACTCTCAGATGAAGAGAGATTTTAATTTGTTACAACAGTGAATATTATTACGGCAGTAGATAATAATAGGAGAGTGGTGTGACATAGTGCCTTTTTTAAAAATTTATATTATTGTTCGGTCAGAATAATTCATTGTTTCTAAGAACCATGTTAGGCACGTTCGCCGTGTTACGAAAAGTGACTTTTCGATTTATCATTTCAGTTCGTCTGCCAGCCCGTCCGCCCGCGTTGGGCTGTTCGGTTCCAACTTTACGGAAATTGGTGAAATTTTACATTGACTATTTTCCTTAAGATCCGTCGAGAAGATTTAAGTTTGATTAAAATCTCACATTACATAAAGACCTAAGTACGTTTTTGATTAATATCTGACTGACTTCTTCCTGGATTGGTGAAAGTTTTAGATAAAAACGTTGTAAGGAAACACCAAAAAAATCCTGTCAATTACATTTTTATCCTAAGCTCGGACGTTCACGAGACGTTTACTAAAATGTGGCTGTGATAGCAGATAATATGATACAAATAGCTTTCGATTTGCATGCCAAGCAATCGAGACAAAAATACATAGCGTAAATGATATGTAATATTTATTGCTATCGACCGGATAAAATTTTGAAATTACAATAAATGTTGCACGAAATGTTATTAAGGCAAAAATTGTAAAAGTCGTAATATTTAATATCATTTTTATACCTGATTTTAATCACGTGATAATATGGCACCTCATTTTAGGTATAAATTTGTCTTTTGTGACGTAATAACCAATCCCGTAGACTTCTTGTGGTGACATCACGTTCCTCTCAGTTGTCGATAATGATCTTGCAATTTGCACGATGCACATTCAAGAAAAATAAATGCGCGCAATCATAATAGTTAATATTAAATTCTTATATGAATGACTATTAAATTTGATGTGTGTATAGATTGCGAAAGTATGTATGAATTGCTTACGAAATGTTGTTTTACGTCAAGAGGTTCCAAAATCGGGATAAAATTTTGAAGTAATGTGTTACCAATAAACTTCACAGCAGCAAAGTTGACTGAGTCGTGTAATAAAAAAATCCCAACACGTCCTTACATTAATACGAGGAATAACGACTTGTAATGTAAGACTTTGTAACAACCGTGACGAACAGAAAATTGTGACCTCAATGTATGAAATAGTATTAGAACCTGAGAAGAGTCCAGGATGCAAGTAAACTAATGCGTATTATTGATACAGTATACGTAAATTTCCTGTCCTGTTTGTATTGTTTATTTAGTCAATCAAAATTTCGTATAAAGGATTAATTATTATGACTGTACATAGTTACAGTCACGTAGTAAGGCATTATGTAGAAATTCGTGATGTAAAATGATAAGCGGGTTTATTTATATAAAATAAAGAAACCAAACCCTGTACAGGCTTGGACAGGCCATTAGGGCTTCAGACGTTTGAGGTACCCAGTTTTCAAAACAGTCTTCACATGAAGGAGGTACGGTTGTCAACCATACGACCATACGCACCGGCCACCCTTACACCCCAGCAAATATTCCTGGTACTCGTATCAAGAGGCTAGTCGACCTCAGGCCCATAGTACGGTCGGAAGGATTATGTCAATAAAAAATTCCAATTTCACGATTGGGAATGGAACCCGTGTCCTTCCTGTTTGTAGCGCTTTGCCTCAACCAAATGCATTTTCGGAAAATATTCCACAGAACAAGACGATTCATATGTTAAGGTTTCTGTTTTCTACTTGCAAAGTCGGGGGTCGAACCTCGGCCTGAACAGTGACTAAACTGGCATATTCGTAGTTTTCTCAGTCCTTCAGGCACGTGGTGACCCTTTACCTTAAGTCAGACTACAGTTCATTCTTATGCATCCTTTACATTTTATTATTCCTTATCTTCAGCTGCTCCCTGTGGCCATGCGGTCTAAGGCGTAGGTCTGCGGCCGCTGGCTTGTCTGGGTTGCGGGTTGTAATCCCGCCAAGGGCATGGGTGTTTGTCTCTTATGAGTGTTGCGTGTTGTCAGGTAGAGGTATCTGTGTCGGGCTGATCACTCGTCCAGAGGAGTCCCACCGACTGTGGTGCGTCGTTGTGTGTGATCTAGAAACCTCAAGATTGAAGAGACCGTAGCCCTCGTTGCTCCGCAGCGCCAAAGAAAAAAGAATCATTATCACCAATTTATTTCGTGCTAAAGTTTACTGACAACGTCGTTAAATAATTTACAAATAAAGCATGTGGTCTTGTATTTATGTGACTGGTTTTATGTAATTCAGATTGTTAAGGTATGGAGCCTTTTATCTGTAGGTTCAATGACATTAAAATGTGGAACCCTTTACCTTTGGATTCAACGATACTAAGGGGTGGAATCGTTTACCCGTAGATTCAGTGATATTAAAGCGAAGTGATATTACGTGATACGAAAACTAATCCCGGCGAGGGTGGGCTGGGATAACGTAGTCGACTTAGCGACTTGCTACGGATTGGACGCTCCGGGAATCGAATCCTTGTGGGGGCGAGTTTTTCTACACTCACCCAGACCGACCCTGGGGCCCACCCGACATACTGTACAATGGGTACCGGGTCTCTTTCCCGGACCGGGCGTGGTTTTACTACCAACCCCATCTAGTGCAGAGGTTAAAGAAAGAGGAGAGCTATCTCTGCTCTCCCTCTGCGCTTTCGTGACCTGTTCTAGTGTGAACTTTACCTTTTTAATCATAGGGACGACATTAACAGACTGAACTGAACATGCAGACAATCTACTATTGATCAGTGAGCAGCAAGCGGAAGAGAGATTTTATACTGCGTGGGCCTCACTATGGAGCAGCGGTAAACCTGGAGGCCAATATCATGAAGTTTCGTTCAGATAACATAGTGTTATATGGACATGTCTCGTATGGAGTTATAAACCGCCAGGGCGACACGCTTCTGGTGCAGGAACCAGGAAACTGCAGGGATTTCTACCATCATTTTCACTCAACTTCGGAGCTATATATTTTCAGAATACACCCTTACATATTTTATGGTGACTTAACAACCTGGTGACCGGTTTTACAGCTACATAGAGCGGCATTTCTAAACCATTCGCAAGTGGCGGCACATTGAAACAGTTTGCTTAAATCCATAAATTAATTTTTGTTTTATTAATTTATTTAACTGTTAAGCTGGTAACATTATATAGCGGCAAACCATTAATTATAATGAACTGGTTGTAAGCGTAGTTAATGTAATGTAATGTACAGTGCTGTAATTCTTTTGGAGGAACTTAGAAAAGCAGCGAGACGTACAGAGGTGGCCGTTTTATGGGTCTAGGATCACAAGCCTGTACTCCGATATATGAAGCAGGCGTCTATCCATTTTATTTCGCTTTTCGGTATGATGATTTAACTGAAGTGTTAGTGTCTTGGTTAATGTTCTGTGTTGACATTGGTATGGAAGAACGGAGTAAAACCACTAAATGCGAAGACACGGCAGTTGTTTCCGAGAAGGGTTTTGAAGTAGTAAGTTCCTGAACACACTGCAGGCGTTCTATTCATATGACTGCATCGTTCAGTTCTAAATAAAGCGTTCTTGTATCGTGTTTATGTATGTATGAAGCCGTATGTCTGTAATGTATGTAGTACTTATTTGTGACATTTATTTGCATAGATTTTTTAAATATATATTCACAAATATTTAGCAGGCTGACTGTAAGTATGGACTATTAATAAAGGGGTAAGAGGAGTTGGTGAAAACTACATGAAAAGGAACTTTATGATTTGTATTCGTCACCAAATGTTGGCCGGGTAGCTCAGTCGGTATAGCGACTGACTACGGGCTGGACGGGCCGGGATCGAATCTCGGTGGGGACGAGATTTTCCGCCCATCCAGACCGGCCTGGGTCCCACCCAGCCTCCTGTAAAATGGGTACCGGGTCTTTCCCTGGGGTAAAGTGCGGACGGGGCGTGCTGCTGACCATTTACTCCCTTCTAGTGCCGCGGTCATGGAAGAGTAGAGCTATACATCTACCCACCCTCTGGACCACACCTGGCCTGTAACGGGATCACTTTACCTTATTCGTCACCAAATATTGTTCGGTTGATGAAATCAATAAGAATGAGTTCACCCGTGAAGCTTCTCAGGAAGGACTCTGCTCCTTGGAGTTAGTTATTCAGTTATAATTTCCATGGAGCAGATTTATCCATCCGTAGTTTTTACTACTGTGCTGGCCAATAAATTCCCTAGCCTTCTTTTGAACCGGAAGATTCGCTGCCATATTACTGTTAGTTTTAGAAATCGGTAGTTAACTGAAATTGTACAAAAGGCTGCGCGTTTAACGGCAGGTTTTAACCAAGTTTTAATCATTAAAATCCTTTCAGAGCCAGTCGGTTCTAACATATAAAATTACAAGTTACCTATGTATACTTTAAGGGCCATTCTCCCGTCATCTGTTCATCCATAACTACACACATGTTCAAGCATTCAAATAAAATTTCGTAGGAGTCCTCATCTTTCGCATTCATGCTACACGTCCCATTTCTTCTTTTCTTCTTCTTCTTCTTCTTCTTCTTCTTCCAATAGCACTACAGCCCGGGGTGGGCCTCGGCCTCCTTCAAGAGTTTCCTCCATCCTTTCCGGTTTCGGGCGGTTACTGTCCAATTTCTACATCCTAGCTTTGATACATCTTCCTTCTCCAATATTTTGTATTCCGTGTCCTGCCTAGTTGTCGTCCTTCCATCAGTCCGGTTTTTACTGTAGTAGTTTTCGTAACAAGAAATTTTTTCCGAAGTCGGAGAGTCAGTCCGACGTTCAACCCCCAACCTGGAGGACCAGGGTGCCTCTCTTAGTCTGACCCCTACCCTTACCTTTGACCTGTCAGCCAAGGGTGACCCTACCAGTAGCTACGCTACCGGCGGCATAGCTCTCCGGGTTATTTGGGTACTCGAGCTCCCCTACCACGACAAGGTGGAGGCACCAACAGGGAAGCCCATTTTTCTCACCCGCTTTTATTTAATGTACCCATCTCGTTATATTTTGTAACATTATTTAACGCCTCTTTATGTCAGTTAATAAAACCTGCCTCAGTAGCTTTGTTTTCAAATACGGTATTCCCGTAACCATGATAAATAAAGGTAAGAATATAATTCTCTAAATTACAAATTGATTGACAAATAAAGGATATTAAAATTACTATAGCGAATAAGGAATATATGCAAAATTTTGGTTTAAAAGCTGAAGGAATGGTAGCCCTTGGAAGGTCTAGGCATAGATGAAAGTATAATATTAAAATAGCTCTTCAGAAATGAGGAGAATATGGACGGGATTTAGCTGGCTTAGTATAGGCACAAATGACATCCCCTTGTGAAAACCGTATTGAAGATTCGGGTTTCGGATATTGCGTGTAAATTCTTGAATGGTGCAGCAATTAAAATTTCTCAACAATGACTCTGCTTCGTGAACTTGGTCATAGTGGGCTAAGTCTGGATTTTACAGATAAGACGAATCATGAAGAAAACATGAAAGCAGTGAGCTTGGACGATGATATAATGTTTGCTGAATAGTACGCCCCCGCCTTAATCAAATTTTGACAGATATTGTTAAAAATGTAGAAGTGCTTCTCAGTTGAGAGAGCCGCTGCGTAGTGACTGAGAAACACTGTTCCCTAAAAAAAAAGATTTGTTAATATCACATCGGTTTTAATGCGACCTGTCTTGCTTGTGTGTTAATTTTAATGTATTTTTTGTGCCTTGTTATGACGTCGCTAAATTACACGTTTAAGTGCCTCTTTAGAAACCGAAATGGCTGCCACTTTTCGTATAAAACACTCTGGTAAACAAGGCAGTGCAAGTGAGGTGAAAATTGTAATAATCTTAAGAGTCGGATGATAATGACTGCTTCCGCAGGTGTCTGAACCAAAAGAATTTCCCTCACTACCATAACACAAAGCGTTATTCAAAATTTGTAATATTTCTCGTTTCTTTTGTTACAGTCGGAAGCTGTGGTCACGAGACGTGGAGTGGCCTTTGGGAAGAGGTTTCTACTACCATGTGATTACCGGGCGCCATGTCTGGACTAGTGACCAGCACGACGCTAGCGGCGAGGGCTCAGCTTAAAAAATGTAAAAGTAGACACTCAACAAAGACTGCAGAGAAACAAGGTAGTTACATAATGGGTTTACTATTGTACCACAACACATATGACGTCAGATCAGGGGCCAGAAAGATAAAGAAGATACAGTTTTCAAAGTGAGGCAGTGATAACAATGTGCTAATATATGTCTCGTTAGTGGTGAAATACTTGGGATATTTTCGCCGAATTTAAGACAAATATAAAATGATTTTTGGGATTTAAGCGAACAGCTGTGTTGAGGCAAGTTCTTTTTATTGAACAATAATGAGTTGGCTGCAAGAACTTGTCTTTTTAAGCCTTGGGCAATGGACAATAGAAAAACGGATTCAATTTTCAAGGTGAACAATGTCCATTTTTTGTTTCTTTACAATGTGGACCGACGTGAACAAAGGCAACGAAAAAGGAGGTTGTGATTGCTGATATAAACTCGTATGCAGTACTTCACAAAGAAGAGACAGTGGCTCTATTCTGGTCGCTGTAGTGTGATTCATTTGCTTACCACAGGGGATATTTCTCACTGAATGTGTTCTCTAGAAGGCCTTTTTTTACTTTTGAGAAATGAAATTAAAATTCAATATATTTCTGTGCCCCAGCACTATTCACTCTTAAGCATTCTGAAGAACGGCGCTAGATGTGAGCGGTTCGTTTCAGTCTTCGGCTGGTTTACCTCGAAGTCTGAGCTTCTTTTTCTAAGTAGGAAGTAGGGTCATGATTTCCAGAGACCATGGCGAGATAAATACTGCTTGCCGGAAATGAAGCCCCAGATATTCCACAATATAAGCAGTTTCCCAGTGATATTAACGTGGCTAATACATGTGGAAATATGGGTCAGAATAGCGCAGTCGGTATAGCGACTCTCTACGGACTGGACGGTTCGGGGATCGAATCCCGGTAGCGGCGAAACTTTCGACACCCGCCCAGACCGGCCCTGAGGCCTCCAGTACAGTGGATGTCTGGTCTCTTTCCCGGGGGTAAAACGGCCGGGGCCTGACATTGATCACCAAATTGCATATAGCGCCGAGGTTAAAGAAAGAGTAGAGCTTACCTCCACTTACCCTCTGTGCCTTCATGGCAAGTTACATAGAGTGAATTCTATTTTTAACTTCAAATTTAGTAGATCTGGAAGGGAGATAAAGAACTCTTCTACTTTGATAAATACAAAGTGAAGAAAAATATCCATCAGCAGTGACTGTTCTTTGTCCGGGTGTTTCACAGTTACAGAAGCTAATATAATTATTTTCTTAGTTATATAAAGAGTGTTAGATTCAGCTCTGGGCATATCTGTCCATTAATAAATAAGGGGTAAGGTTTTTGTGGAAACCAGTTTTGAATTACGTTGGATCGATATTCTATCTATGATCTTTTCAGACCCAATCCAGGGACTCGTGAACCCAGTGGGTCTGATTGGTTACAAAAGCATCGCAGCTCAGGCAAACAATATACATATTTTCTGCATGGGGAGCGACTTGAAAAATACCCGTATTTTGTATATTCAGACATCACTGTAGTGTCGAAAAATATTTAACGAAGGTTCTAAGTTCAAATCTCAGCTTTTTGTAACGTGGTACGCAATGCGGTAATATTAAGGAGGTTTGCTTGTCTCTTTACACATACGATGAACACTTTGATTCCGCACTTCATGTTATGAAACGTGTATTTATATCTAAGGAAACTGTCTAAAAGGGCTACATTGTGTATTTGCTCCAGAGAACACGTTCGGTTTTTTACTTATCCCCTAACATCGTAACGTAAAAGCACGCCAAAACCCTGAAGTTTTCAAGGACTTGAAGTGAAACCGTATCGTTAGTCAAGGTGCATTCCAAGAAGTACTGGCTTGTAAATATGCATGGAATTCTAGAAGTTAAAATTGGAACTTCTGATATTCAATGTGTTTCAGGGCTGAAGTTATAGAAACCAAGTCTCCTGTGATGTTATAAACAAGTTCCCTTTAGCAAGACAGAAACGTTGTCATTTCCATGATGCCGGAAAACTGTTTGTAGGAGACAGTTTTTGTATTTAGGAAGGTTGACTCTCTCTTTTGTGTTTACATTCCGGGACGAGTACACTGATAGTGTCAGTTTGCTTGAGAAGCCACAATGTGAAATAAATATTATTATCCGGTTATATTTGTTTGTATTGCTACAGACATATTTAAAATGTGTATGTATATACACACATGCATCACACAGAAATGTATGGATAGAAACAACAGTAAGTCAAGAATTTAGTGTACAGTGTACATAGTAGTATATTATTATACGCATCAACAATCTGCATTTGTTTTAAAGGAGTACAAACTGTAACTACTTAAGTTAAAACATATGCATGATCAAGGCAATTCACTGTGATGACGCGTAATTCTGTGGCGAGGTGCGTAAATATATGAGCTTAATAACGTATTGTTTATAGTACATATGAACACTACATTACTCCATAATCTGCGTGTTCAATTGGTCTTACTGTTATATCATATTGAAATATGTTAAGTGATCGGTTCCTCTTAGGACGGCCCCCAATTTCCTCGGCTTCATTGTCTCCAAATGCCCTCTCAGAGGTTATATACCCTAAGAAACATAAGAAGACTATTCAGGATGGAATACTGTCACATTTCAAATAAATTTTCAACTCATTTTAGCCTATCTTAATAGCAGAATGTTGTGTGTGCCGCTTTCATGCCCAGGGCAGTGTATTTTAACGTACATTATTAATAACTGTTGGACTCGCATATTATTATGTGAATAGTTAGTATGAGTGTCAAGTGTTTACCGAGTTCTCTTTGTCAGAATTTTGATGTGTGTAAAGTACCGCGGATGGATTCGTCAATGGAAACGAGAAAGTGGGTCCTATATTGCAGGAAGAATTCAGTTCAAACATCTTGTAACGAAACCAGATTTGTGAGTTTTGCAAGTAACGATATATACTCATATGTTTTAAACTCGGTCGATAGCAGTGTGTGTGTGTGTGTGTGTGAAGACAACTTCTTCTTTTGATCTAAATATCGCCCCTTGATTTACCTTATTAACAGACAAGTCTAATTACGATAATGTATAAAATTTGATCCATACGACAAAGAAAACACACCAGATAAACTCCGTGGCCTTAGTCCGCACGCGAACTATACCGACAGAGCGGCCGCCGCCGGTCGGCGAAGTTAGTGCCAACTTTTGCGGATAGAGGGGTGTCACGTGGTCAGCGCAACGGGTCCC